>Ga0209343_10004584_pt1 | contig 17013 bp, 16 predicted proteins | sample RifCSPlowO2_02_FD_184026 | JGI IMG/M metagenome (GOLD analysis project Ga0209343, IMG submission 184026) | Groundwater microbial communities from Rifle, Colorado - Rifle CSP2_plank lowO2_0.2 (SPAdes) (version 2) | ecosystem: Environmental > Aquatic > Deep subsurface > Groundwater | place... | reverse complement strand
AAGGCCAGAGCGTGCCGGTGGGCGTGGGCCAGCCGACCCTGCGCATCGACGGCCTGACCGTGGGCGGCACGGCCTGATCAGCCGGACCGCTTCGCTCCATCCGCCGACAGAAGGCGCTCCCGCAACTCGCGCTTGAGCAGCTTGCCGTTGGCGTTGCGCGGCAGAGGAGACGCCGTGAAACTGATGGCATCGGGCACCTTGTAGTCAGCCAGGTCGCGGCGGCACAGGCTCTTGAGTTCCTCTGCGAGCGCCTCGCCGGGAACGCCATCGGCGCTGGCATGCACAAATACGTGGACCCGTTCGCCCAGAACGGGGCAGGGCACGCCCACTGCGGCGGCCTCCAGCACGCGGGGATGGCCCATCAGGCAATTTTCAACCTCGACCGAAAACACCTTGTAGCCGCCGCGGTTGATCATGTCCTTCTTGCGGTCGTGTATGCGCAGAAAGCCGTCGGTGTCCAGGGTGCCGATATCGCCTGATTTCCAGTAACCGCCGCAAAACGACAGCGCGGTGGCCTGCGGGTTGTCCCAGTAGCGGGGAACCACCATCGGCCCGCCAATCCAGACCTCGCCGCTCTGTCCGGGCGGCACTTCGCGGCCGTCGTCGTCCATGATCCGGATGTCGGCGCAGGGCACGGCGACGCCGACCGCATCCAGCGTCAGCGAACCGGGCGGCGTGATGGTGGCCGGCGAGGTGGTTTCGGTGGCACCGTAGGCGTTGAAGAGCCGCACTCCCGGGCAGTGCTGCCCCAGTTGCTCGATGGTGCTGACGGGCATGGGGGCGCCGCCAAATCCGCCCAGCCGCCATGCGCTGAGGTCAAGTGCGGCGAACCCGGGTTCGCGCAGGCACAGCGCATACATGGCCGGCACCATGAGGGTGTAGCTCATGCGTTCGCGCGTCGCCAATTGCAGGAATGCCGCCGCCTTGAATTCCCGCAGGATGATCACGCACCCTGCGACCGCGCCCATGGTCGCAACAATCGCAATGATGCCGGTCACATGCGAGCCCGGTACCGCCAGCACCGCGCGCTCGCCGGCCGCCAGGCCCAGACAGGTCTGGTAGTGCAGGGTTGAATGCACCACATTGAAATGGGTGATCACAGCGCCCTTGGGCTGCCCCGTGGTGCCCGAGGTGTAGACAATGATGGCTGGTGCCTCCTCGGCCTCTTCAGCCTCTTCAGCCTCTTCAGCCTCTTCAGCCTCTTCAGCCTCTTTCGTCTCATCGTGCAACGCGCGCGCCGGGACTGCGTCAAGAAGGTTTTCCCACGGCGTCGAGGGCTTCGTCGTGGGTGCGTCGGAACCAGCCGCATGGCTGCACAACACCTGGACCAAGGGCGTTCCATCGTCCAGCCGTGCCGGCAGCAGGCCCGCCATGTCGGCCTGCGCGATCACGGCGCGCGCGCCGCACTGGTTGAGGATGAAGCCCACCCCCTTGGCCGAGTCGCGCGTACTCATGGGGACCGCCACCGCACCGAGCTGTGCAATGCCATACAGCGCCAGCACGAATTCGGCCCGATTGCCCATCAGCAGTGCCACCCGGTCGCCCGGGTTCACGCCCAGGTGCCGCAGGCCATGGGCCACGCGCAGGCTGGCGTCCTGCAGCTGTTGCCAGTTCCAGCGCTGTTCACCATCCACCAGCGCCTCGGCATGCGGATGGTGCAGCGCCGCCTGGCGCATCATGGTGGCGAGCCCGGCGGGGCGGACCGCGAAGCAGGGGACGACGCGCGAATCGAAATGGGCTTCGCGCCGCAACGCCTGCGTGGCGGGCAGATGCCAGTGGTTAGCGGAAGTGCGGCCTTGGTCCATCAGTGCCTCCCGATGCTTCAGGGCCCATTCGCACCGCGCTCGATCACAATTTCAGCATCGAGCAGGCTGCGCGAGTGGTTCAGGTCGGATTGGCTGATCAGCACCGACAAGCCGCTGCCGCGCATCTTGCCAACCACTTCGGAAAGCCTTTGGGACAGCGCCGGCGCCACCCCTTCAAACGGCTCGTCCAGCAGCAGCAGGCGCGTGCCGACGGCCAGCGCGCGGGCCAGCGCCACCAGCTTTTGCTGTCCACCCGACAACAACAAGGCCTTGCGTGTGCGCATTTCAACGAGTTCGGGCAATACCGAGTAGACCAGATTCAGGCGTTCCGAAAGAACAAGGCCCGGCGACACCCACAGCGGCAGGCAGATGTTTTCCTCCACGGTGAGTTCCGGCACCAGCCCGCGGTCTTCCGGCATGTAGCCGATGCCCAGGGCGGCGCGCTCATGGCTGGCCAGGGCGCCGAGATCCACATCGCCAAAGTGCAGGCTGCCCTCGCGCAGCGGCAGGTGGCCCATGATGGTCCGCATGACGCTGGTCTTGCCCGCGCCATTGCGCCCGACCAGCCCCACCAGGCTTCCCGGTTCGATGGCGATGGAGAACTGCCGCAGGACATCGACGTTCTGGATGGCCACGACGGCCTGCGAGAGCCTGATCATGCTGCAGCCTCCGCGGGGGACCGCACGGAGCCGGTCACGTAGCGCTGTACCTCGGTGTCGGCCAGCACGCTGGACGGGGAGCCGTCGGCAATGACGCGCCCGCTGTAAAAAGCGATGACGCGCGAGGCATAGCGCTCCACGATGTCCATGTCGTGCTCCACAAACACCACGGTCACCGGGCTGCCGTGCGCGCCTCGGTCAATGGCCGTCATCACCGTATCCATGGTCATGAATTTCTCCTCGGCGCTGACACCGCTGGTGGGCTCATCCAGCATCAGCAGCTTGGGGTGTCCGGTCAGTGCCATGGCGATGTCCAGCAGTTTGCGAACGCCGCCGGGCAGTTCCATCACGGGCCGTGACGCGTGCTTCGCCAGGCCAAAACGGTCCAGCAGGCGGAGGCATTCGGTCACGGCAGACGTGTCGCGTCCCGAGCGGAGAAACGAGCGTTCGCCGCGACTGCAGTGCAGCGAGGCCAGCAGGTTGTCAAGCACCGGCATGTGCATGCACAGCTGCGGAATCTGAAATGACCGGGCCACCCCCCGTCGCGTGATCTCCCGCGGCGCCAGCGCGGTGATATCTTCGCCGTCCAGGACGATATGGCCCGATGACGGTTTCAGGTAACCCGTGATCATGTTGACGAAGGTGGTCTTGCCGGCGCCATTGCTTCCGATCAGGCACAGGCGTTCACCGCTGGCGATGTCGATGGAAATGGCGGCCGCTGCCACCACCGCGCCGAAACTGCGGTTCAGGCTTCTGGCGGACAAAAGAATGGTTCGGCTTGAGTTCACTCTCTCAGTCCTTGGTGGGGCGTTTCGGGAGCAACCGGTACATCTGCGAGCCCAGCCCGTCTGGCAGGAAGCGGATCACCAGCAGCAAAAAGATACCCAGCACCAGTTGCCAGGTGTTGGGGAAGTAGGCGCTGGAGAAGGAGCGCACCAGCTCCAGCAGCAGGGAGCTGACCAGCACGGCTGTCACGCTCTGGTAGCCTGCCAGAATGGCCACGAACACAAACTCGCCCGACGTGGTCCAGTAGCTGAAATTCGGGTCGATATGGCCGAGCGCCAGCACCCCCAGTGCGCCGCCGATGCCGCCCACGAATGCGGCCAGCAGGTAGTTCCAGGCGACGAGGTTGACAACCGACATGCCCATGTATTCAACCCGCAGTTCGTTTTCCCGAACCGCCAGCGACAACAGGCCGCGCGTGGAATCGCAATAGACGCGTGCCAGTCCGGCCATCAGGCAGGTGATGCCCGCGGTCACACCCCACAGCAGCAGGGTGGACTGCGCCGCTTCCGGCCTGAACCCGAACAGCGTCGGGCGTGTGACGTTGAAGCCGTCGGAGCCGCCCAGCGTGTCGGTCTTCATCAGGATGCCGTACAGCACCATGGACAGCGCCAGCGTGAGCATGGCAAAGAAAATGCCGCGGTAGCGCGCCAGCAGCGGCGCAAACGGCAGGGAAATGCAAAACGCCGCCACGCCCCCCAGCACGCTCAGCAGCAGCGCGTCGGTGATGCCCAGGCGGTTGAAGAGCAGGGCGGCGGTATAGCCGCCGGCGGCAAACACCAGTCCCTGGCCGAACGGCACCACACCGCTGCGCATCATCAGCACAATGCCCAGGGACACCAGGCCATTGGCCAGGGCAATCGTGCCCAGGAAAACGAGCCACTTGGGCAGAACGAAGCCCAGTCCGAGCAACACCGCGAAGGCCAGCGCGCACACCAGCAGCACGCGCTTTGCAGAAAAAGTGATCAAGGAAAAGTCCTCCAGGCGAGTTGAAGCGGGCGGCAAGCCATCAGATCTTGCGCGCCTGGATGCGCTGGAACAGGCCTTCGGGGCGAAACATCAGGATCACGGCCATCACCACGTAGATGCTGAACAGCTCGGCCGGTGGCCAGATGTGTACCGCCGCAGCCCGCGCCAGGCCGACGATGAGCGCGCCAATGGCCGCGCCCTCAATGCTGCCGAGCCCGCCGATGATGACCACGGCGAACGACACGATGATCACGCCCACGCTCAAGCCCGGCTGCACCGAAATCATCGGTGCCGTGAGCGCGCCGCCAAGCGCCGCAAAGAAAACACCGCACATGAAGGCCAGTGTGTAAATCCGTGAAACGTTGACACCCATGCTGGCGGCGACCTCGGCGCTGTGGATCACGGCCGTGACGATCTTGCCCTGGCGCGTACGGTTTAACACCCACCACGTGAGCAATCCGCATCCAGTCGCCAGACCGATCAGCAGCACGTCGTAGCCCACGTAGGATTGACCGGCAATGTGGAGGGTGCCAAACGCCTGGTAGGTATCGGACACGTAGTAGGGATTCACCCCCCACAGCAGCTTGGTGATGTCCTCCAGCATCAGGAACATGGCGTACGTCACCAGCACCAGCAGTACCTCGTCGCGCCCATAGAACATGCGCAGCAGCCCGCGCTCGGTCAGTGGCGCCAGCACGGCAGAGACCGCCACGGCAGCCGCGAACAGCGCCACCAGGCTGAAGGCCGGTGCCATCTGGATGGACAGCAGCCAGCCGACCAGGCTGGCGCCGGCATAGGCGCCCACAGCGTAGAAGCTGCCGTGGGCGATGTTCAGGATTTTCAGCACACCGAACACGAGCGTCAGCCCGAGCGCCACGATGAACAGCCACGACGCGTAGGTGATGCCGTCAAACAGGATGGTGAGGAGCAGGTTCATGTTCGGCGTGCAGTCAGTTGAACATCAGGGGGCAGGGCGCTTCACTGGCACTTGGCGCCCGGGAAGCCGGCCTTGATCCAGTCTTCGCTCTTCATGTTGGCGGGCGGGTTGACGCACTCGGCGCTGAAGCGCTGGATGTCGTCAAGCACCACCATCTTCCTGGCGGCGTCGTAGCGGGTCTTGCCGATCGCGGTTTCCTGGATCGCCTGCTGGCCGTCACCCAGCGCCATCCGGATGGTGCCGGCCGGTGACTCCCACTGGCTGCCCCTGAGTGCCGCGGCGAGCTGTTCCTGCGTCGGTTTCTTGCCGCCGTTGGCCGCCATCGCTTTTTCTGCGGCGGCCTTGAGCCCGAGCAGGGCCTGCGCCATGCGGTAGGGCGCCTGCACCGGGTACACGTTGTAGGCTTTCTCATACAGGCCATACCACCAGTCGTTGAGGGCCGACTTCGGCGACATCAGGCCGTAGGCACCGCGCGCGCCGAGGATGATGCCATTGGGCATCTTGTCGCCCAGAGCGGGCAGCACATGGTCTGCGGCTGAAAACACGCCCTGCTGCTTCTGGAAAACGCCACGGGCGCTGGCCTGCAGAATGAAGGCCTGCAGATCGCCGCCCCAGAGGCTGGAGTGCAGGATGTCGGCCGGCTTGGTGGAGAGCGCCGAAATCTCGGTGCCGTATTGGCCAGCGCCGAATTTCGGCAGCAGGTCGGCTTCGACCTTGGCGCCCTTGTAGAGCTGCTCCATGGCGAGCATGAAGTCCTTGCGCGAGTCCTGACCCCAGGCGTAATCCTGATTGATCATGTTGTAGCGTTCTATCCTGACATTGCGCGCCTTCAGGTAGCGGGCCAGTGACACGTTGTCCATTGCCGCGTGGGAGGCCGTGCGGAAGACGTACTGGTATTTGTTCTCCTCGAAAATGCGGGGCGTGCCGCAGTCATAGAGGAGAAGGAAGCGCTTCATCTCTTCGGCCACCGGCGCAACCGCCAGACAGTCGCCGGACCCGACATAGCCCACCACGGCGTCGACCTTTTCGCGCTCATACAAATTGCGCAGCTCCTGCACCTGCTTGGTCGCGCCACCGGCCTCGTCCACGTACACGGCCTCAATCTTCATGCCGCCGAAGCCCGGCTTGTTGTAGGGGGCCGGCGCCTGCCCCTTGTTGAAGGCTTCGATCAGCACTTTTGCCCCGTTCACCGCCGGCACGCCGAAGCTTTCCGCGGCCTGGCCGGAGAGAAAGCTGACGATGCCGATTTTGAAGGTCTCCTGCGCCAGTGCCGGGCCTGCCGTGATGGCCAGCGCCGTGATCCACAGTGCCTTGCGCCATTGGGGCCGCAACATCTTTCGCCATTTCTTCGCTGTGATTTCCATGCTTGTCTCCTTTTGGGTTGAGCCGGCAAAAAAACGGAGGGCGTAAACGCCCCCCTTCATTCCAGGTGATGCGTCTCTATGGGCGTGTTCATCGGAATTCTGGCCAGCGTATAGCCACGCTGGAAATCGATCAGGTGCTTGCGGGTCCACTCCTGGGCCTGCCCGGCGTCGCGTGTGGCAATCGCCTTGAAGATACGTTTGTGGGCCTCCAGATTGCGCTTCTCCATTTGTGGCAGCACGGCCTGCAGTTTGATCAGGGAGGGCCGGTACAGCAGGTTGATGGGCTCGCGGGCCAGCATGAGGACGCGATTGCCGGAGGCGCGCGCGACGAGGGCGTGAAACTCGATATCGATCTGGGCGTGTTTCTGCATGGAACCGCCATTTTTGTGGTGCATCGTCAGTCGCTCCACGTTGGCAGCCAGCTGCTCGATGTCCTCCGCGGAAGCCGAGACGGCGGCCAGTCCTGCGGCCTGTGGCTCCAGCGCCACGGCAACCTGCCACAGTTCTGCAAAGGTGACCTGCTGCAGCAGCAGCGAGCGCGATGCCCGTGGCGCGGCGTCATAAACGCCGGGTATTGTGACCTGCAGCCGCTTGGAACTGCGGCGCTCCAGCAGGCCTTCCTGTTCCAGCTGGCGGATGGCTTCACGGACGGTGGAGCGGTTGACACCGAACTGTTCGGCCAGTTCCGCCTCAGTGGGCATGAGCATGCCCGGGGCCAGTGCGCCGCTCAGAATGCGTTTTTCAACTGCACCCGAAATCATCTGGTAGGCGGCGTGCTTTGACCCGCTCAAATAACGGCTCGGAGCGCTTCTGGGCAGATTTGACCAGCATGGAGGAAGATATGCAGCCTGCAAAGGCTGTCGGACAAATCAACGGCTGCATAAGCAGACATATCGATGCTCAGTACTTTCCCTTGGTTGCCCGCAGGAGCCAGAGGCCTGGGGACACAGGTGTGCGGGATATGGGAAACACCCGGTAGCTCCTGGATGCGGTGCGGGGCCAGTTCAAACCCAGCCGCGCCGGTCACGTGAAGCCGATGGCCAACAAGGAGGTTCCTGGCCGGCGGGTGGGCAGTGTGCATGGGGCTATCCGATGTGTGCCCTGATCAGCAACCCGGCACCTCTTTTGAACGGTCCAGCGGGCGTGGTACACTTTTCGAATGCAACTGAAAAAAGCAGGGTTTTACTTTTACTTCTGGTTCTCAGTCCCCGGTGGACGAGAGGCGAACGCGTAATCCCAGCGAACCCTACATCGAACCGCCGGCCTGCCAAGCCCGGCGGTTTTTTTATGCCTCAAGGAATTAACAAGGAGCCTCAAGATGAATGCCAAAGCCACCTCTGCCAGCCCCTCCAGCGACGGCTGGTATGCGAACGTCGAAAAAACCAGTCAGACCGACGACGAACGCATCAAGGACATTACCGTGCTACCTCCCCCAGAGCATCTCATCCGCTTCTTCCCGATCCGCGGCACCGCTGTTGAATCGCTGATCACGCGGACACGCAAGAGCATTCACAACATCATGGCGGGCAAGGATGACCGCCTGCTGGTGGTGATTGGTCCCTGCTCCATTCATGATCCGGCCGCAGCCCTGGAGTACGCGCGCCGGCTGGTCGAGCAGCGCAAGAAATACGCGGGCACGCTGGAAATCGTGATGCGTGTGTACTTTGAGAAGCCACGCACCACGGTCGGCTGGAAAGGGCTGATCAACGACCCCTACCTGGATGAGACCTTCCGCATTGACGAAGGCCTGCGCATCGCGCGCCAGTTGCTGATTGAAATCAACCGGCTGGGCTTGCCGGCGGGCAGCGAATTCCTGGATGTCATTTCACCGCAGTACATCGGTGACCTGATCTCCTGGGGCGCGATTGGTGCGCGCACCACGGAAAGCCAGGTGCACCGCGAACTGGCCTCCGGCCTCTCGGCGCCCATCGGCTTCAAGAACGGCACCGACGGCAACATCCGCATTGCCACCGACGCCATCCAGGCGGCTGCGCGCGGCCACCACTTCCTGTCAGTCCATAAAAACGGCCAGGTGGCCATTGTGCAGACCAACGGAAACAAGGACTGCCACGTGATTTTGCGCGGCGGCAAAACGCCCAATTACGACGCGGCCAGCGTGGCAGCGGCGTGCAAGGAGCTCGAAGCCTCCAAACTGCCGGCCACCCTGATGGTCGACTGCAGCCATGCCAACAGCTCCAAGCAGCACGAAAAGCAGGTGGATGTGGCGCGTGACATCGCGGGCCAGGTGGCCGGTGGCTCGCACCATGTGTTCGGACTGATGGTGGAAAGCCACCTGAATTCCGGCGCCCAGAAGTTCACGCCAGGCAAGGACGACGCGCAGGCGCTGGAGTATGGCAAAAGCATCACCGACGCCTGCCTGGGCTGGAGCCATTCACTGGAGGTGCTGGAGTCGCTGTCGGCTGCGGTGCTGGCTCGCCGGGCCAGGAAGTAAAGCGGGCGACGCAGGGCCGCGCCGGCGCTTGCGGGTTTCCGCGAATTGCCGACGCGCCCCCGGGTAGCCAACATGGGTCATCCACTATCAGGAGCCGGCCATGCGCAGCGAAGTCAGGGTGACATTTAAAAACAGCCCGCCGGTGCGCGTGGACCTGCAGGAAGTGCAGCCCATGCCGCACGAAGCGGCCAGGCAGTGGCTGGACGACCAGTTCACCCAGATGGGCTGCGAGCCGCTGCGGCCCACCGGCAAGCTGCTGCTGGCCGACAAGGTTGTGGTGGTGGCCCAAGCCGGCGGCCCGGCCAAATTTGCCGACCCGCAATGGGCGCTGGAGTTTGCCCGCGCAGCCAGTGCATCGCTGGCCAAGCCAGTCGTGCATATTGATGTGGCTGCGCTCAGCATCAGTTATTGATCAGGACTGCGGCGCTGGGGCATCGCCCGTTTCGCTGTCCACCATTCGCGGTCCGAAGGCGATCCGGAATTTCCGGCAAAAGTTACTGGCGCTGCCCGTGAGCGCCGTACTTCAGGGCTTGAGTGCTTCCAGCAGCCTCGCGTGAATCCCGCCAAATCCACCATTGCTCATGCACAGCAGATGATCGCCCGGCCGGGCTGCGGTTGTGACCTGTGCCACAAGCTCGTCGATGGTGTCGGCGACCCGGGCGCGTGCTCCCATCGGCATCAGCGCGGCGCGTGCATCCCACTCCAGCCCGCCGGCGTGACAAAACGCGAGGTCGGCCTGCTCCAGGCTCCAGGGCAGTTGCGCCGTCATGGTGCCCAGCTTCATGGTATTGCTGCGTGGCTCGAAGATCGCCAGGATGCGTTCGCTGCCTTTGCCGGCGCCCTTGAGTTGCCGGCGCAGGCCGTCCACGGTGGTGTGGATGGCCGTCGGGTGATGGGCAAAATCGTCGTACACGGTGATGTCGCCGCCGTGCGCGTGAACCACGCCGCGCACTTCCATGCGGCGCTTGACGTTCTGGAATCCGGCCAGCGCCCGGGCGGCCACTTCGGGCGTCACGCCCACATGCTCTGCGGCGGCAATCGCGGCCAGGGCATTGAGCTGGTTGTGGACGCCGCTGATGCCCCACTGGACATGGGCGACTGCCTGGCCGGCCTTGAACACCTTGAAGTCGTTGGGTTCGCCCTGGGCGGTGAAGCCGCTTTGATTCCGCGGGCTGTTGCCAAAGAGTACCTGCTCACTCCAGCAGCCCTGGGCCAGCACGCGCTGCAGACTTTCCTCGCCGGCATTGACCACGATGCGGCCCTGTGAGGGAACGGTGCGCACCAGGTGGTGAAACTGCCGTTCGATGTCCGCCAGATTGTCAAAGATATCGGCGTGGTCAAACTCCAGGTTGTTCAGCAAGGCGGTGCGCGGCCGGTAGTGCACGAACTTGCTGCGCTTGTCAAAAAACGCCGTGTCGTACTCGTCGGCTTCAATCACAAAGGCGTTGCCTTCGCCCAGTCGGGCCGAGACACCAAAATTCAGCGGGACGCCGCCGACCAGGAAACCCGGTTGCAGCCCGGCCTGCTCGAGGATCCAGGTCAGCATGGCTGTGGTCGTGGTTTTGCCATGGGTACCTGCCACGGCCAGCACATGGCGTGGCCCGGTCGGGTGGTGGGTGGGATGGTGCAGCACATGGCCCGAAAGCCATTGCGGGCCGCTCGTGTAGGGCCGGCCGCTGTTCAGGATGGCTTCCATCAAGGGGTATTTGGGGCTGCCGTCGGGCTGGCGGGTGCGAGACACCACGTTGCCGATCACGAACACGTCGGGCTCGAAGGCCAGCTGGTCGGCGCCATAACCCTCAATCAGTTCAATGCCCAGGCCGCGCAGCTGGTCGCTCATGGGCGGATAAACGCCCGTGTCGCAGCCCGTCACCTTGTGCCCCGCCTCCCGCGCCAGCGCGGCGAGGCCGCCCATGAAGGTGCCGCAAATTCCCAGGATATGTATATGCATGGGGCTGTATTCTAGGCAGGGCTCTCATGGACTTTGTCATCGCCGGGGCTTGCGGGATTCCCGCTTTCAAAAGAAAAATGCCTTCAGCCCATTCGGAGTATCCGGAAGGCGCTATTGATTTGGTAGCAAAATAGCCGGCTGTGAACTTTTGGTGCGCATGCGGACCCAATAAAGGCACAATCACCGGGCTTCCCGCTGGTTTTCGCTTCCCGATGGCCTGCTTCGCCACCTGCGAGTGCTCCCGCTCCTGCGCGGACTTTCTTGTCTCTTCTGTGCTGCCGACCGTGAAACTCAACACCCTCAAATCCGAAATTGCCGCCACGGCCGCTGCGCTGGTGGTGGAGGAGGGGCTGGAATACGGCCCCGCCAAGCGCCGGGCCGTCAAGCAGATGGCCCTGCCCGTGCGCACCGAGCTGCCCGGCAATGACGAACTGGAAGACGCGGTGCGTGAATACATCGCCCTCTTTTGCGCTGACACCCAGCCCGCCGAACTGGCAGCGCTGCGCGAACTGGCCCTGGTCTGGATGAAGCGCATGGTGCAATTTCGTCCTCACCTGGGTGGCGCGGTCTGGCACGGTACGGCCACGCGGCTGTCGGATATCTACATCCAGCTGTTTTGCGACGACCCGAAATCGGCCGAGATCGCCCTGATAGAGCACAACGTGGACTACGAGCCACGCACCGTGAACGGCTTCACCGGCGGCAGCGTGGAAGCCCTGAGTCTGCGAAGTGTGTGCAAACCCCTCAAGGAAACCGTCGGCGTGCACCTGATGGTCTACGATCACGACGATTTGCGCGGCGCCCTGAAGCCGGACGCCAAAGGCCGTGCGCCCCGTGGCGATCTGCCGGCAGTGCAAAAATTACTGGCCAGCGGGTAAACGCGCCAGAACAACCTTTTCCGGAGTTTGAAAATAATGAATCGCAGAAATGTGCTGTATGGCGGCGTTGCCGTAGCGGCCGGCTTGGCCGGCGCGGGGGCTGCCTGGTGGAAATACCAGCCCGATGCGGTGGTTCCGCCGGCAGGCGCGGGTGCCGCTGGCAAGGCCGAAGAGACGTACGAAGCCTTTTGGGGCCTGAGCTTTGAGACGCCGGCGGGCGGGAATTTGTCCATGAGCAGCTTCAGGGGCAAGCCGCTGCTGGTGAATTTCTGGGCGACCTGGTGCCCTCCCTGCGTCGAAGAGCTTCCGCTGCTGGACTATTTTTACCAGGAAAACAAGGACAAGGGCTGGCAAACGGTGGGCTTGGCAGTGGACCAGCCCAGCGCGGTACGAAGCTGGCTGCAAACACGACCGCTGAATTTTCCGGTGGGTATGGCGGGTTTGACGGGCGCCGAGTTGAGCAAGTCGCTCGGCAATCTGGCGGGCGGCCTGCCTTTTTCGGTGATTTTCGGCGCTTCCGGCCAGTTGCTGCATCGCAAGATCGGCAAAATCCTGCCCGAAGAGCTGGCGCAATGGGCTCAACTCAAGTAGCCTGACCTAGTTACGATGATTTCGCTGTGCTGCTTCCAACTGTCGTGAAATTGTCTATATCTGAGTGCAAATACGGCGTACAGTTGCTGTGGGAGCGGCTTTGCAGTCGCCATGCGCGCCGCAAAATCGGTTCTTGATCGACGCTGGCTTGAGGTACACTCTGCGCTTTCCCGGGGCAGTCGATGGGCTGCTGCGCGCAATAGTTGACTGATAGGCGTTTTAAAGCTTAAAAGCTGAGAGTAAATGCAAAAAGAACGAAGATCGGCAACGCCGATTTTCATGGGCTATTCAAGCTGTGTGCCGACATCCTGGCGCCCAGTATCTACCGTCGTTGGAGCATCTATGGATCTAAGAAAACTCAAGACACTGATCGACCTCGTCTCGGAGTCCAATGTGTCCGAACTTGAGATTACCGAAGCCGAGGGCAAGGTACGCATTGTCAAATCCAGTGGTGCTCCCGTCGTCATGCAGCAGGCCCCTGTCGCCATGGTAGCAGCTCCTGCGCCGGCTCCCGCGAACGGCGTGCCCGCTGTTGAAACCACCGCTCCGGCCGCTCCGGCTGGCCACGCCGTCAAATCACCCATGGTCGGTACCTTTTACCGCTCAGCAAGCCCCGGAGCCAAGCCTTTTGTCGAACTCGGCAGCGTGGTGAAGGAAGGTGACACGATCTGCATCATCGAGGCCATGAAGATCCTCAACGAGATTGAGGCCGACAAGTCCGGCACCATCACCAAGATACTCTCGGAAAACGGCCAGGCTGTGGAATACGGGCAGCCCCTCTTCATCATTGAGTAAGCGGGCTCCAGCCCTCCTTGCCGAACCAGGCCCATCGACGCATGTTCAAAAAAATACTGATCGCCAACCGGGGTGAGATTGCCCTCCGGATCCAGCGCGCCTGCCGGGAACTCGGCGTCAAGGCCGTGATGGTCTACTCCGAAGCGGACCGCGAGGCCAAGTACATCAAGCTGGCTGATGAGTCAGTGTGTATCGGTCCCGCACCTTCTTCCCACAGCTACCTCAATATGCCCGCCATCATCTCGGCGGCTGAGGTCACTGACGCCGAGGCGATTCACCCGGGATATGGTTTTCTGAGCGAAAACGCCGACTTCGCCGAACGCGTGGAAAAAAGCGGCTTCAAGTTCATTGGCCCCACACCCGAGTCGATTCGCATCATGGGCGACAAGGTGTCGGCCAAGCAGACCATGATCAAGGCGGGCGTTCCCTGCGTGCCCGGTTCCGAGGGCGCGCTGCCGGATGACCCCGTGGTCATCAAGCGGATCGCCAAACAGGTCGGCTATCCGGTCATCATCAAGGCCGCCGGCGGCGGCGGTGGCCGCGGCATGCGCGTGGTGCACACCGAAGCGGCCCTGCTCCACGCGGTGCAGACCACCAAGGCGGAGGCTGGCGCAGCGTTCGGCAATCCCGAGGTCTACATGGAGAAATTCCTGCAGAACCCGCGGCACGTCGAAATCCAGATCCTGGCCGATCAGCACAGGAACGCGGTCTGGCTTGGCGAGCGGGACTGCTCCATGCAGCGGCGCCACCAGAAGGTCATTGAAGAAGCGCCGGCGCCGGGCATTCCGCGCAAGCTGATAGAAAAAATCGGCGAGCGCTGCGTGGCTGCCGTCAAGAAAATCAATTACCGCGGCGCCGGCACCTTCGAATTCCTCTACGAGAACGGCGAGTTCTACTTCATCGAAATGAACACCCGCGTGCAGGTGGAGCATCCGGTGACCGAGTGGATCACGGGCGTGGACATCGTGAAAACCCAGATCATGGTGGCCGCCGGCGAAAAGCTGCCCTTTTTGCAGCGCGACATCCAGTTCAAGGGCCACGCGATCGAATGCCGCATCAATGCGGAAGATCCCTACAAGTTCATTCCTTCACCGGGACGTATCACGACCTGGCACACGCCGGGCGGCCCCGGGGTGCGGGTGGACTCGCATATTTATGCCAACTACTTCGTGCCGCCCAACTACGACTCCATGATCGGCAAGATCATCGTTCACGGGGACACGCGCGAGCAGGCCCTGGCGCGCATGCGCACGGCGCTGGCCGAGACCGTGGTGGAAGGCATCAACACCAACATCCCGCTGCACCGGGAACTCATGGTGGACGCCAAATTCATGGACGGCGGCACCAACATCCACTACCTCGAAGAGTGGCTGTCCAAGCGTGATCGCTGATATTGCCCCCACGGTCGCTCACTCCGTGTGCTCCCTGCCCCCCGAGGGGGCTGCTGCGCCTGCGGACTGGCGGAGCCAGATCCGCGGCCCCGGCTTGCACGGACTTATTGGTGACACGTTCTGCTTGCAGCTTCTTGAAACGCAATAAATGATGTTTGAACTGGTCCTGCTGGTGCCTGCTGATGGTGTTGAAACTATCAGCGAGGCGCTGGACGCGCTGGATGCGCTCAGTGTGTCGGTGGAAGACGCAGACGCCCAGACACCTGCCGAGCAGGCGCTGTTTGGCGAGCCTGGCATGCCACCGCCGAAGGCGGGCTGGGAACGCTCGCGCGTCGTGTCGCTGTTTGCCTCCGAGGCGCTGGCGCGGGACGCGGCTTCTGTCCTCACTGCCCAGGACTTTTTTGCGGGCTGCCAGTTGGTCGCGGTTCAGGCCGTGCCCGAGCAGGACTGGGTCCGCCTCACCCAGTCGCAGTTCACGCCGGTAGAAATCACGCCCGAATTCTGGATCGTGCCGACCTGGCACGAACCGCCTGAACAGGCAAAGCAGCTCATCCGTCTGGATCCCGGCCTGGCGTTTGGCACGGGCACCCATCCCACCACCCGCATGTGCCTGCGCTGGATTGCGGGCCAGGGCGCGGCAGGAAGCGCGGATGCGAAAAATGTGCGCAGCGACGGGCAGCCCCGAGCAAGCACAACCCCCTCGGGGGGCAGCGTAGTACGCGAGCCGACAAGCGTGGGGGCTCAGACCTTGGGCCGTGTCCTCGACTATGGCTGTGGCTCGGGCATTCTGGCCATTGGCGCTGCCAAGTTTGGAGCGGTCGATATTGATGCCGTCGATATTGACGAAGCCGCTGTCGAGTCCACACGCGCCAATGCTGAAGCCAACCATGTCACCTTGAAAGCAGGCTTGCCTGACAAGGCGGTGGGTACCTATCAGACCGTGCTTGCGAATATTCTGGCGACGCCGCTGAAAGTGCTGGCACCGCTGCTGTGCTCACATGTTCAAAAGGGTGGGAATCTGGTGCTCGCCGGCATTCTGGAACGTCAGGCCGACGAACTCAAGGCGGCCTATCAGCCTTATTGCCAGCTCCAGGTGCTCGACCAGGAAGAGGGCTGGATCCTGATGGGTGCGCGGTTTTAAGCCCCGTCAACCAGATGCCGTTCGGCCGGCCTGCCGGCAACGACCCCCTACAATACGGCGCTAGATGAGCCTGATTACCCGCTGCCCCGCGTGCGGCACGATGTTCAAGGTCGTGACCGATCAACTCAAAGTCTCTCAGGGCTGGGTACGGTGCGGGCATTGTGCTGAAGTGTTTGATGCCTCGGTGCACCTGCTGCCGGGGGACGTGGCGGGGCTGCCACCCTCGGCTTTCACACCCGATCAGGAGCCAGTGTTCCGGGTGGCAGCTTCGACGCTGGACACCCACGAGCCGGCGCAGGCGAGCGAATCGACAGCGGATCCTTCCTGGGCGCCCGCCCGGTCGTTTGCCGACAGGGTGCCGCTGACTCCTTTTCTTTCCGGACAGGACGCGCAGGCACACGACAGCGTCGCCGATTTTGATCCCGCCAGCTGGAAGCTGGCGCTTCACGAGCGCCAGCAGCTGGACAGCGAGCCCGCTCGGGTTCATGTCGAGCCAGAGGACGCGCCGCCGCGCCGGCCGGATCTGGTGCATACGGCGACCGCGGATGAGGACGAATTCGAGTCTTCGGAATTGCCGGCTTCCGGGATTTCGGACGATGTTTCCTTTGTTCGTGCAGCGCGGCGCCGGGCCTTCTGGAAAACGCCGGTGGCGCGCTGGTCACTTGGTGTACTGGCCCTTTTGCTGATGGCCGCGCTGGCGATTCAATGGCTGGTGCAGCAAAAAGACAACCTGGCAGCGCTGGATCCCCGGCTCGGCTCCCTGCTGCAGACAGTTTGCGGGCGGCTGCGCTGTGAAATTCGCGCGCCGCGCCATATCGACGCCCTGGTGATTGACAGCTCGAGCTTCAACAGAATCGGCCCGGATGCGTACCGCCTCAGTTTTGTGCTCAAGAATACGGGAACCATTCCGCTGGAAGTACCCTCTCTGGAAGTCACCCTGACCGATACCCAGGACCGGGCGGTGGTACGCCGCGTCCTGACACCTGCGCAGTTTGGCGCGACCGCCACCACGCTGGGCGCCCGCTCGGAACTGGCCGGCACCCTGAGCATGAAAGTGGCGGGTGACGGTGTTCGCAGCGCCTCGCCGGCGCTGTCATCCGCATCACCGGTGTCGTGGCGCGTGGCCGGTTACCGGGTCCTTGCTTTCTACCCCTGATTACCCTTTTACCCCTGATTGAATCGAGAACTGAATGTCTGCTGTGATTTGTGGCTCCCTGGCGTTTGACACCATCATGACCTTTGAAGGTCGCTTTTCCGAGCAGATCCTGCCCGATCAGTTGCACATTCTCAACGTGGC
>Ga0209343_10004582_pt1 | contig 17016 bp, 10 predicted proteins | sample RifCSPlowO2_02_FD_184026 | JGI IMG/M metagenome (GOLD analysis project Ga0209343, IMG submission 184026) | Groundwater microbial communities from Rifle, Colorado - Rifle CSP2_plank lowO2_0.2 (SPAdes) (version 2) | ecosystem: Environmental > Aquatic > Deep subsurface > Groundwater | place... | reverse complement strand
ATCAGTTTGGCGCGTTGTTCTTCACCCAGGCCCTGGGTCATGTCGGTGTCGATGAAGCCGGGGGCGACGCAGTTCACGGTGATGTTGCGGCTGCCGATCTCCTGCGCGAGGGATTTGGTGAAGCCGATCATGCCCGCCTTGGAGGCCGCATAGTTGGCTTGGCCGGGGTTACCCATGCTACCGACCACCGAGCCGATGCTGATGATGCGTCCGCCTCTGGCCTTCATCATCGCCCGCAGCACGGCACGCGAAAGACGAAATACCGATTTGAGGTTGGTCGCCAGCACCTCGTCCCATTCCTCGTCGGTCATGCGCGCCAGCAGGTTGTCTTTGGTGATCCCGGCATTGTTCACCAGGATCGAGACTTCGCCGAATCGCTTGCGCAGTTCGCCCAGCATATGGTCGGTTTGCGCGGCGTCATTGACGTTCAATACCATGCCCGCCCCCTTGATTTCCGCCGCGTCCATATAGGCGCTGATCGCCTGCGCGCCGTTGTCGCTGGTCGCGGTGCCAATTACCGTCGCGCCCTGTTTGCCGAGTTCCAGTGCGATAGCCTGGCCGATGCCCCGGCTGGCTCCGGTGACCAGTGCGATTTGTCCCAGTAGTGTCATGTGTTGCTCCTTATGCAGATGTAATAAAAATCGGTGCGTAGGGTGCGTTCCACGCACCCTACAAAATTGTTGTTATTTTTAACACAAAAAGTTAAGCCGGTGGCAATGCCGCACGGTCGATATGCCATTCGGCATTTTTAACGCGCGCTGCGGGCAGCAATACCCCGCGTGACATCTGCTCCAGCGCGTTGCGTTTTCCCGCGCCAGCTACCAGAAACAACTTCTGCCGCGATTTGCTCAACGTGTCCATGCCAAACGAAACCCGCTCAGGCGGCGGCTTGGGCGAGTTAAATACCGGCACGGCCAGTGCCGTGCTTTCGGTGGCGGGGTTGCCCGGAAACAGGCTGGCGGTATGCCCGTCTTCGCCCATGCCCAGCAGCACCATGTCCAGCGTCGCGACTTGCTCCAGCATAGCCGCATAAGTAGCAGCAGCGGCAAGTGCACCCAATTCAGACGGGATGAAATGAACGTTGTCCTGCGGAATGAAAATATGCTCCAGCAGGGTGGCGCGGATCATCGAGTCGTTGCGCTGGGCATCGCCCTTGGGCAGGCAGCGCTCATCGCCGATATAAAGCTGGACATGCGTCCAGTCGATGGCGAGGCTGCGCAGTTTTTCATAACAGCGGCGCGGCGTTTCGCCACCGGCCAGCACGAGATGAAAGATGCCGCGCGCCGTGATCGCCTGCGCTGCCGCTGCTGCGATGCGCTGTGCGACTGCAAGACTCAGTTCGTCCAGATCGTCGTAAATAAAAACGGCCTGCGCATTCGGCAAGTTATACCCGTTCATGCTGCACCATTGGCAAGTTGCGCGGCGCGCAGCGCCGGGCCGAACAGCGCGGCACGGTCGTTCAGGATCACCTTGGCCGGCATGGCTTCGAGCAACGGGCGCATCCGCCCCTTGTTAAGGAACGCATTGATGAACACACCATCCTGCAACATCGGCAGAATCTTCGGCGCGATGCCGCCGCCCAGATACAACCCGCCACGGCTCATCACCTTGAGCGCGAGGTTGCCCGCTTCCGCGCCATACAGGCGCACGAATCGGGTCAGGGTTTTGACGCAGATTTCATCGCGGCCGGCCAAGGCAGCGGCTGAAATCGTTGCCGCCGCATCCCCGTTTTTCATTTCTTCCGCCAGCCATTGCGGCACTGCAACATTGTGGTGAATACACAGAAACTCGTGCAGGCTCACCAGTCCCATACCGGAAACGACGCGCTCCCAACTGACATGCCGGTGCTGTTGTTGGAGATAGCGCAGGAACGCGATTTCCAGCTCATCATCGGGACTGAAGCTGGCATGTCCACCTTCCGTGGCGAACGGTTGGTGATGTTGTCCGTCCCAGAACAAACCGGCCTCACCGAGACCCGTGCCTGCAGCGATCACGGCGGCATTGCCGCTAACGTCCGGCGCACCGGCTTGCAGGGTCAGCAGGTCATCCGCACCCAATGTCGGCAGGCCATAAGCGGTCGCTTCCAGATCGTTGAGCAACGTGCAGCGCGAAAAGCCGAATTGCCGCTGCAACGCATCGGCATCGATACGCCAGGGCAGATTGGTGGTTTGCACTACCCTGCCCTGCACCGGGCCGGCGATGCCCAAGGCCACATCAGCGGGCGCTTCGACACCGGAAAGAAAATCTCCGAGCAATGCTTCAAATGCGGCGTAGTCGCGGCTCGGGTAACAGACTTCGCGCATAACATGAACCTGTGTGCCGCTAACCTCAACAACAGCAAGACGCGTCTTGGTTCCGCCGATATCGCCCGAAAGGAAGTTTTTCATGGTTGCCAATGTTATCCGATTCGCGATCGATCATGGGGTAATTACGCGTGAATTTGAGGATATGAACCCGTAAGGCCTGGATGAATAAAAAACCGCCTCATGCCAATCACGGCATGCTGAATAAGAGAACTCTAAAATCCACATTTCATCATGAAACAGCTATACTTTATGCCATAAATCCGTTGCATTTTAAAACTAGCCAAATCAATGGAACAACAGATTCCTTCCAGTATTGACAAATACGAGATTGCCAGTGTGCTCGGCAGTGGGGCGACGAGCACCGTTTATCTTGCATTCGACGCCTTCACCGAGCGCCAGGTTGCAATCAAGGTCTTCAATTCCTCTTTATTATCCGACCCGGAATATGGCCGCACCTATCGGAAATTAATCACCAACGAAGCATCGCTTGCAGGGCGCCTCAATCACCCCCACATCGTTGGCATTTACGATGCGGTGCTGAGCGAAGACAAATGCTATGTCGTTATGGAATATGTCCAAGGTGAAACTCTGGAAAAATATGGGCACCCGGGGTCACTGCTACCCATCGAAAGTGTGGTTGAAATTATTTTCAAGTGCGCCCTCGCGCTTGCTTTTGCCAGCAAAAACGGCATCATTCATCGTGATATCAAACCGGCGAACATCATGATGAGCCGAAACGGCGATGTGAAGATTGCCGACTTCGGCGCTGCCGTATTGACCAGGAGCGACCAGACCGAAATGGTCGGGATAGGCTCACCCGCCTATATGTCACCGGAACAAGTACGGCTGCATTCCCTCACGCACCAAACGGATATTTATTCCCTCGGTGTAGTAATGTACAGACTGCTGACAGGACGAATGCCGTTCAATGCGGAAAGCGCTTACAGCTTATCCCAAAAGATACTGAACGAGGAGGCAACGGGTATTCACAACCTGCGCCCGGCATTGCCTCCAAGACTGGCTAAAATCGTTGCCAAGGCAATGCACAAAAATCTGGAGGAGCGATACCTGCGGATAGAGGACTTCGCGAAAGATATTGCCGAGATCGCCAAACTGGAACTACCGCAGGAAACCGTCTCCAGCTCCGAGAAATTCAACACGATGAGAAGCTTGCCTTTCTTTCAGGATTTCGGCGACATAGAGCTATGGGAGGTGTTGCGTATCAGCATATGGGGGCGCGTACCGGTCGGCACATGCCTCATGCGTGAGGAGGACAATGGCGATTTTTTCTTCATCATAGCCGAGGGTGAAGTGAAGGTAACCAAAAGGGGCAAAACCTTGGGCATTCAGGGTGCGGGGCATTGTTTCGGTGAGATGTGTTATATCCGGCACGGTTCGACTGCCCGTACAGCCACCGTTACGGCAAACACGCCTGTCACCCTGTTTAAAATCAAGCCCGTTTCATTAAAGAACGCCTCGGAAAGCTGTCAATTCAGATTCAACAGAGCATTCCTGAATACATTAGCTGACCGTCTAACACAAGCAAATATAGAACTGTCGAGCATGCATTGAGGTGTGCCGCGCTGTGCGCATCACCGCCCTTGCAACTCCCCACCAATCACAAAACAGATATCGGTTATCAGTACGCTTCCAGCTTTGCACCGTCCAGATTCAGCGAATGACGCCAGAACTGGTCGTCGCGGTCGAACAGCCGGTAAGTGCCGCGCGGCCCCCACGTGCCCGCCTGATAAGTATTGATGAAATCCCGCTCCATCGCCCACACCTTGATGATCGGATCCACCACGCGCCACGCGGCTTCCACTTCGTCGATGCGCAGGAATAGCGAAGGGTCGCCCTGCATCACGTCCAGCAATAAGCCGGCATACGCGTCGAAATCCTCGTCGCTCTCCTTGCGGTAAGTCGCGTCCAAGCTGATAGATCGTGTATGCAAATCCAGCCCCGGCACCTTGACCTGCATTTCCATTTTCAGGCAATCGTCTGGCTGGATACCCAGCAGGATCCAGTTCGGCTGCGGCGGGCCCTGGCGCGTTTTGCGCAGCAAATCCTGCGGCGGAGTCTTGAAGCGTATGCAGATTGCCGAACTGCCTTCCGCCATGCGTTTGCCGGTGCGCAGATAAAACGGCACACCCGCCCAACGCCAGTTGTCGATGAACAGCTTCAGCGCCGCATAAGTTTCCGTGGTACTGTCCGACGCCACCCCGGGTTCTTCCAGATAGCCGGGAACCGTCTGCCCATTGATGGTGCCGCTGGCATATTGGCCGCGGAATGCATGGGCATGCACCGAGTTCTGCGTGATCGGCCGTATCGCCTTCAGCACCTTCACCTTCTCGTCGCGCAAGTGCTCGGCCGATATGGTCAGCGGCGGCTCCATCGCCACCAGCGCCAGCAACTGCAACAAGTGGCTCTGGATCATATCGCGCAGCGCACCGGCCCCTTCGTAGTAACCGGCGCGCCCCCCGATGCCCAGCGTCTCGGACTGGGTAATCTGCACATGGTCGATGTAATGGTGATTCCACAGCGGCTCCAGCAACAGGTTGGCGAAGCGGAACACCATCACGTTCTGCACCGTCCCCTTGCCGAGATAATGGTCGATGCGGTAAATCTGCGGCTCGTTCAGATGCTTGTACAAGCTCCCTTGCAGGGTCTGCGCGCTCAGCAAGTCATAGCCGAACGGTTTTTCGATCACGACGCGACGCCAGCCATGCTCTTCCTTGAGCAACTTCACGTTGCCTAATTTATCGACGATATCCGGGAATGCGGCCGGACTGACCGACATGTAGAACACGATGTTGGGAGGAAAGCTCTTGTTCTCTTCAAGCGTCTGCTTCAAACGCTGATAGGCGGCATCATCCCCGGGCGGGATGGCATGGTAGTGCATGCGGTTGCAAAAACGTTCCAGCGCCGGTTTGTCTATTCCATCCTTATAGATCGGCTCCAGCATCTTGACGATTTCGGCGATCCATTCCTCGCGCTCACGCAGTTCGATGCTGCAACCGAGTATGGCCACATGCTCCGGCAACCGCTTGACCATCTCGAGGCGAAACAGCGACGGGATCAATTTGAGGCGGCTGAGATTTCCGGCGGCGCCGAATATCACCAGCGTACAAGGCTCCATGGTTTTCATTTTCGGGGCACCCTGTCAGTTTGTTTGTTTGACAGCGTGGCCGCCGAAGGCATTGCGCATCGTAGACAGCAGGCGGTAGCCGTAACCGGTTCCGTCCTGGCTGGTGAAGCGCATCTGCAACGCCAGCGTCAATACCGGTGCGGCGACACCCTGATCGATCGCCTCCACCACCGTCCAGCGCCCCTCGCCGGAGTCCGGCACATAGGGCGCTATCGTCGCCAATGTCTGGTCATACTTCAGCGCTTCGGCGGTGAGATCGAGCAGCCAACTGCGCACCACCGAACTGTGCCGCCACAACTCGGTGATCTGCGCCAGGTCGAGCGCGAATTCCTTCTTGCCGCGCAACAGTTCCAGCCCTTCGGCAAACGACTGCATCATGCCGTACTCGATGCCGTTGTGGATCATCTTGGTGAAGTGACCCGCACCGACCGGCCCGACATGCGCCCAGCCGCGATCCGCTGCGGGAGCCAACGCTTGCAGAATCGGAGTCATGGTTTTCGCCACTTCATCGGTCGCCCCGACCATCAGGCAATAACCGTTCTCCAGCCCCCAGATACCGCCGGAGGTGCCTGAATCCATGAAACCGATGCCCTGCTCCGCCAGCCATGCGCCGCGCCGCTGGCTGTCGTGGTAATTCGAATTCCCGCCGTCCACGATGATGTCACCCTTCGATAACAGCGGCACAAGAGTGCGAACCTGCTGCTCGGTCGGCTCACCGCTCGGCAGCATCAGCCACACCACGCGCGGGCTGGATAGTTTCGCCACCGCATCAGCCACCGATGTTGCGGCGACCATGCCCTCTTCTGCGGCAAGTTGTGAAACCACCTCCGTCGCGTGGTCGTAACCCACCACCTCGATCCCGCCACGGCGCAGTCTGCGCACCATGTTGCCGCCCATCTTGCCCAGCCCTATCATCGCCATTCGCATAATATTTTTCTCCCTGAAAAAAACAATTTAGCCAAAAAATAACGAGGGCGCATAGTCGATTCATGCTTCCCTGAAAACAATACTTCTGGTGTTATCGCCCTACTTTTGGATTATATGCTTGGTGGATTCAACCCTGAAGTGAAATTTCCGGGTTAAGGTGATCTATAAGCTCAGAAAAAGAAACGCTGGCGTGCATCTTCCGGGATATTCATCCCCGTCAATTGTGCGCGTTGCAAAAGTTCCCAGTAGTAGCGGTAGGAGGCGCGGTCATGCAGCTTGCCCTCATGCTGGATAGGCCCCCAAGCCGCATCCTGGGCGGCAACAAGCAGAGTGGCCGCTTCATCGACCTCGTCAAAATCCGGACGCATGGCTTCGACGATGGGCTGAATCTGCGCCGGATGGATGCTCCACATACGCAGAAAGCCGAGCTCCTGCCTGGCGCGGCGCGCGTCTTCCCGCACTACATTGACATCCCGAATTTCGGTGGTGACGTTGTGGCTGGGCACAACGCCGTTGCCTAAAGCGGCGGTGGAGATCGCACACTTTGCACGCACGACCAGCGCATGATTAAACTGGCCGGGCGAATGCATCGCAGCAGCGGGAATCGCGCCGTGATGCGCTGAGACGAAGTCCATCAGGCCGAAGTCGAGAACCTCGACATGCGGCAGGCGGGCAATTTCCCAAGCCTCGTGCAACGCACCGGGTGTCTCGATCAGCACATGGACGGGAATCTCGCGTGCTATGCCGTGGCGGTTTCTCAGTTCGTCGAGCGCGGCGATCTGCGTCGCAACATCTTGCGTGCTTTCCGGCTTGGGCAAAACGATATAGGCCACGCGCTGCCCGACACGGTCGATGACGATATCCAGTTCGTCGCGCCAAACCGGGTGCCGGACATCGTGGATGCGGACGCCAATGCGGTCGAAACGGTTTTCGTCGGACAGGATCAAACCGGCGATCATTTCCGCATGTTCGCGCTCTCTGCCTGCGGGAGCGCCATCTTCACAGTCGGCGGTAATATCGAAGATTGGGCGGTCACCAACCGATAATTCGGTCTGAATCTGGAGCGCTTTCTTCAGCAGTTTTTCGCTGCCCGCAAAATGCTCGCAGGCAGCCAGCATGGGAAATGGCCGGCCGCCTGCGTAGAGTATGCCGGAAGGGTGGAGGCGATTCTGCATGTAATTCAAACTTGCGTTACAAACAATAATAACTTCGTAGGGTGCGTTTCACGCACCAGTCGGTAATGGTGCGTGAACGCACCCTACGTCATTGGATTTCAATGAGGGTTTCGTCCGGCGCGACGCTGTCGCCCTTCTTGACATGGACGCTGATCACGACGCCGCTGATGGATGCCTGGATTTCGTTTTCCATCTTCATGGCCTCGATGACCAGCACGCCATCCCCTGCCTCGACTTTATCGCCGACCTTGACCTTGACGTCGACAATGGTGCCGGGCATGGCCGTTGCAATGCATCCCTCATGGAATGGGCGCGGGCGATCCGTGCCCGATGCCGGGGCGGCGGCCCTTTTCTTGCCGTTGCTCTTTCCGTCGGTAACCTCGATTTCGTTCAGTATCTCGACCACGACTTCTTCCGAAATGCCATCGACCGAAACATAGAACGGGCGCTGCGCTTCTCCCCGGTGTCCGCTGCCGGTGAGTTTGATATGGAAGGTTTCGCCATGCAGCGTTGCCTTGAACTCGTTGGGTGCGTAACGCTCCGATAAAACGGTAGCCGCCTCTTTGGAGAGCAATGGATCAGGCTTGAGTGTGCCGGCGTTGCGCTCTTGCAGGAAAGTTTTTGCCAGATCCGGGAACATGGCGTAGGTGAGAACATCTTCCTCGTTCTTGGCCAAGTTTTCGCACTGTATCTTGAGCTTGTTCATCTCGTCTTCGAGCAGGTCTGCCGGGCGGCAGGTCACGACTTCCGCGTCGCCGACCGCAAGTTTTCTGACTTGTTCGCTGACTTTGCCCGGCGCTTTGCCGTAGTGGCCGAGCAGGTAGTTCTTGACCTCATTCGTGACCGACTTGTAACGCGCGCCGGTCAGGACGTTCAGAACCGCCTGCGTGCCGACGATTTGCGAGGTGGGCGTAACCAGCGGCGGGTAGCCCAAGTCTTCGCGCACTCGCGGGATTTCGGCGAGTACTTCGTTCATGCGGTTGAGCGCGCCCGATTCCTTGAGCTGGTTGGACAGGTTGGAGATCATGCCGCCCGGCACCTGGTTTACCAGCACGCGCGTATCCACGCCGGTGTAGGCGCTCTCGAACTGCCAGTATTTCTGGCGCACTTCGTAGAAATAGGCGGTCAGCTCCTGTATGGCCGCAAGGTCGAGGCCGGTGTCATATTCCGTGCCTTGCAGCGCGGCGACGATGCTCTCGGTCGAAGTGTGGCTGGCGCCCTCGCCAAAGGAGGAGTTGCAGGTATCCAGTATCGTGGCGCCCGCTTCCACACCCTTGAGGAAGCACATGCCGGAGAGGCCGGAGGTGGAATGGCTGTGCAGGTGGATCGGCAGGCTGACGGCTGCGCGCAACGCCTTGACCAGCTCAACCGTTGCGTAAGGCGTAAGCAGGCCGGCCATGTCCTTGACGCAGAGGGTGTCGCAGCCCATGGCTTCCAGCTCTTTTGCCAGCTCGACGAATTGGGGAATACCATGCACCGGGCTAGTGGTATAGCTGATGCAGCCTTCGGCATGTTTGCCGGATTTCTTGACCGCTTCGACGGAGACGCGCAAATTGCGCAGATCGTTCATCGCATCGAAAACGCGGAACACATCAATGCCGTTGTCCGCGGATTTGCCGACAAATGCGCGCACCACGTCATCGGAATAGTGGCGGTAACCGAGCAGGTTCTGTCCGCGCAACAGCATCTGGATGCGGCTGTTCGGCAATGCCTTGCGCAATCTCTTGAGGCGCTCCCACGGATCTTCTTTCAGGAATCGCACGCAGGAATCGAAGGTTGCGCCCCCCCAGGCTTCTACCGACCAGAAGCCGATGCTATCCAGCTTGGGACAGATGGGCAGCATGTCGTCGGTGCGCATGCGCGTCGCGATCACGGATTGATGCCCGTCACGCAGCACCAGTTCGGAAATAAGGGTTTTTGCCATATTGTTAACTTGATCTGTAAAGTTGAATTAAATGCCTTCGTGGGCAGCGATGACTGCGGAAATAACCGCAGCCCTCAATTCCGGCGGAATTTTCGTAGTGTAATCGATCAGCTCCGGATTGGATTCCACAAAACTGGTGTTGAAGTTCGCATTCCTGAAATCGTGATGCTTCAATATTTCCTGATAATACGGTATGGTCGTCTTGACGCCGTAGATTGCCATGTCGTTGAGCGCACGGCGACCGCGCTCGACGACCCCTTCCCAGGTGAGCGCCCAGACGGTGAGTTTTGCGCACATCGAGTCGAAATACGGCGGTATCTCGTAGCCGCTGTACATCGCGGCATCGATGCGCACGCCGGGGCCGCCCGGCGCATAGTAACGGGTGATCTTGCCGAAGCTCGGCAGGAAGCCGTTCTTGGGGTCTTCCGCATTGATGCGAAACTCCATCGCGTAGCCGCGGAACCTGACATCTTCCTGCTTGTATTGCAGTTCCATGCCATCGGCGATACGGATCTGTTCCTGCACGATATCAATACCGGTGATGGTTTCCGTCACGGTATGTTCGACCTGTATCCGGGTGTTCATTTCCATGAAATAGAAATGATTTTCCTGGTCGAGCAGGAATTCGATGGTACCCGCATTTTCGTAGCCCACGGCCCGTGCCGCCTTGACGGCCAGACTGCCGATGTATTCGCGTTGCGCCTGGGTGATCTGCGGCGAGGGGGCAATCTCGATCAGTTTCTGGTTGCGGCGCTGGATGGAGCAATCGCGCTCGAACAGGTGGATCACGTTGCCGTGGCTGTCGCCCAGCACCTGCACCTCGATATGTCGCGGGTTAACCACGCATTTCTCAATGAAAACTTCTGGCTGTCCAAATGCTTTGCTGGCTTCCGAAATCACACGCTCATAGTTGCCGATCAGGTCTTTGTCGCTATCACAACGGCGAATGCCCCGCCCGCCGCCGCCATTGGTGGCCTTGAGCATCACGGGATAGCCGATCTTGTTGGCCACCGCGAGCGCCTCTTCAATATCGGCAAGATTGCCATCGCTTCCCGGCACGCAAGGAATGCCGGCTGCTAGCATGGCGTTACGCGCCAGAACTTTATCGCCCATCTGGCGGATGACATCCGAGTTAGGGCCGATGAATTTGATATCGCGGCGCGCGCAAATTTCCGCCAGTTCCGGGTTCTCGGCAAGGAAACCATAACCCGGATGCAGCGCATCACATCCCGACGTAACCGCTATGTTGACGATGTTATGCGCGTTGAGGTAGCCGGCGACCGGCTCGGAGCCAATATGGTAAGCCTCGTCCGCTTTCTTTACGTGCAGCGCATGGCGGTCGGCATCCGTATAGATGGCAACCGACTTGATGCCCATTTCAGAGCAGGCACGCACAATGCGGACGGCGATTTCACCGCGATTGGCAACGAGTATTTTTTTAATCACGAATTGTCCTGGGTTCGGCTGAGTGGCAGTTGATGTGCATATTTTTCTGCGGGTCGCGGCCTGAAGTTTCAATTCCGGCATTATAGCGGCATCGCCTCGCCAGACTCAATGGCAACCCCGTATAAAATTCTTTCCTTGTTGCCAAACAAGTACGGTACGCAATGGTATCAAAAGGGAACAATATAAATTTTGCTGCGCCCAAAACCGGCATTTGCATCAGGCGAAAATGGAAATTCGTTTCCTTTTTTAGCTCAAATATTCAGGTTCGCAGTAGTTATACGGAAGCCTTTGTTATAGAATTGCCGACTATCTAATGCTGTTTCAAGAAAAAACATCATGTCGCGCAAACATCCAGTCATTGCAGTCACAGGCTCATCCGGCGCAGGCACTTCCACCGTGAAGCGTGCCTTTGAAAACATTTTTCGCCGCGAAAAGATTTCGGCCGCTATCGTCGAAGGTGACAGCCTGCATAGCCTTGACCGCATGGCGTTCCGCGCCGCCGTGGCGGAAGCCGCGAAAACAGGCAATCACTCGTTCAGCCACTTCGGCCCGGAAGCCAACCATTTCGACAAGATCGAAGAAACGTTCAAGGTCTACGGCGAGACCGGCATGTGCCGACGACGCTACTATGTCCACAGCGAGGATGAAGCCGCATTGCACAACAAGCACTTCGGCCTGACCGACCTGAAGCCGGGGACATTCACCCCGTGGGAAGACATCGAAGCGAGTTCCGACCTGTTGTTTTACGAAGGCCTGCATGGTCTGGCAACGGATGGCGACATCGATGCGGGCAAATACGTGGACTTGGGTATCGGCGTGGTGCCGGTGGTCAATCTGGAGTGGATCCAGAAGATCCACCGTGACAAGGAAGAGCGCGGTTATTCCGCCGAAGCGACGGTGGACACTATCCTGCGCCGCATGCCGGACTACGTCAAATACGTCACCCCGCAATTCTCGCGCACCCACATCAATTTCCAGCGCGTCGCGACGGTGGACACTTCCAACCCGTTCATCGCGCGCGACATTCCCACCCTGGATGAAAGCTTCGTGGTGATCCGCTTCAACAAATATCTGCTCCAGTCCGAATACATCGATCTTCGCTACTACCTCAGCATGATCCACGATTCCTTCATGTCCCGCCCCAATACATTGGTGGTGCCCGGCGGCAAGATGAGTTTCGCGATGGAAATCATTCTGACCCCGATCCTGCATGATTTGATTGAAAGCAAGGGCAAATAGAATTTGCCAGGACAACCCATTTTTAATAATCCAGCTCCGGGCAACCGGACACAACAATACTGACTGAAGGAGTTTCTCGATGCATCAAGCGCAAATGGTTACGATCGACGGGAATGAAGCAGCCGCCTACATTGCCCATCTGACGAATGAAGTGATCGCGATTTACCCGATCACACCCTCCTCTCCGATGGGGGAATATTCCGACACATGGACGGCGGAAGGCGTCAAAAATCTTTGGGGCACGGTCCCGGAGGTCATCGAGTTGCAGAGCGAAGGGGGCGCTGCCGGCACAATCCATGGCGCACTGCAGGCCGGTTCTCTCGCGACCACCTTCACTGCCTCACAGGGGCTGCTGCTGATGATCCCCAACATGTACAAGATCGCCGGGGAACTGACACCCTTCGTCATGCATGTGGCGGCGCGTTCTCTGGCTGCGCAAGGACTGTCGATTTTCGGCGACCACAGCGACGTGATGTCGGCGCGCTCGACCGGCTTTGCGTTCCTCTCCTCCAATTCGGTGCAGGAAGCGATGGACATGGCGCTGATCGCCCAGGCCGCGACGCTCGAATCGCGTGTGCCGATCCTGCATTTCTTCGATGGTTTCCGCACTTCGCACGAAGTGGCCAAGGTCGATCAGGTATCGTTCGAAGTGGTGCGCGAAATGATCGACGACAAGCTGGTTTTTGCACACCGCGCGCGCGCGCTGACGCCGGATCATCCGGTGCTTCGCGGTACGTCCCAGAACCCGGATGTGTACTTCCAGGCGCGCGAGACGGTCAATCCCTATTACGATGCGATGCCCGGTATCGTGCAGAAGGCGATGGACAAATTCGCCAAGCTCACGGGGCGGCAATACAAATTGTACGAATACATCGGCGCGCCGGATGCAGAACGGGTGGTAATCCTGATGGGCTCCGGCGCGGATGCGGCGGAAGAAACGGTAGATCACCTGACTGCCCATGGCGAAAAAGTGGGTATCGTGAAGGTGCGGCTGTATCGCCCATTCGCCTCCGGCGAGTTGCTCAAGGCCATTCCGGCAACGACCAAAAGTATTGCCGTTCTTGACCGCACCAAGGAACCCGGTGCGGACGGCGAACCGCTGTACAAGGACGTGATAACGGCGGTCGCAGAAGCCTTTTCCGCCGGCACTGGCAAATCCGCCGCTATGCCTCGCGTGGTAGGCGGACGCTATGGTCTTTCTTCCAAAGAATTTACGCCGGGCATGATCAAGGGCGTGTTCGACGAACTGAAGAAAGACCAGCCGAAAAACCATTTCACCATCGGCATTATCGACGACGTCACCCACACCAGCCTGAAGTGGGATGCGGATTTTCGCAACGACGCGAGCAAAGGCGTGAACCGTTGCCTGTTCTACGGTCTGGGCTCGGACGGCACGGTGGGCGCCAACAAGAACACCATCAAGATCATGGGCGAGGAAACCGAACTCTACGGTCAGGGCTATTTCGTATACGACTCGAAAAAAGCAGGCGCAATTACTGTGTCCCACCTACGCTTTTCGCCCAAAGCGATCCATTCGCCTTACCTGATCGGCAGGAATGAGGCGAACTTCATCGGCTGCCATCAGCCGGTATTCCTTGATCGTTATGAAATGCTGGATTACGCCGCCGAGGGTGCGGTGTTCCTCGTCAATACCACGACAACGCAGGACAAGGTCTGGAATCTGCTGACGCGCAAGATGCAGCAACAGATCATCGACAAGAAGATCGAATTCTATGCGATCGATGCCTACGCCATCGCCAAGGCAACCGGCATGGGCAGCCGCATCAATACCATCATGCAGACCTGTTTCTTCGCCATTTCCGGCGTACTGCCGCGCGAATTGGCAATCGAGAAAATCAAGTCTGCCGCCGAGAAATCCTACAGCAAGAAGGGTAAGGCGGTTGTGGAAGCCAACTGGAGAGCGATCGACGAGACCCTCGCGAATCTGCACAAGATAGCGATCCCCACCGCCGCCACCAGCAACTTCGAGATGCCCGATCCGGTGGGCAGCGATGCGCCCGATTTCGTCAAGCGCGTAACCGCCGAGATCATGGCTGGGCGCGGCGACAAGCTGCCGGTGTCGGTATTTCCCGCCGACGGCACCTGGCCCACCGGCACCGCGATCTGGGACAAGCGCAAGCTGGCGCTGGAAATCCCGGTGTGGGATGCGGAGCTGTGCATCTACTGCGGCAAATGCCCGCTTGTTTGCCCGCACACCGCCATCCGCTCAAAAGTGTTCCCGGTCGATCTGACCAAGAATGCACCGCCCACCTTCAAGCATATCCAGATCAAGGGCAAGGAGTTCGAACAAGGCATGCACGTCACTTACCAGGTAGCGCCGGAAGACTGCACCGGCTGCGGACTGTGCGTGGACATCTGCCCTGCGGTATCCAAGACCGATCCGACCTACAAGGCGCTCAACATGCGCGACATCGTGCCGTTGAACGAGCAGGAAAAGGAAAACTTCGAGTTTTTCCTGAAGCTGCCGGAATTCGACCGCACCAAGCTGCGCACCTCCACCATCAAGGGCGCGATGATGTTGCAGCCGCTGTTCGAATTCTCTTCCGCCTGCGTCGGTTGCGGCGAAACGCCCTATATCAAGCTGGCCACCCAGTTGTTCGGCGACCGCATGGTGATCGCCAATGCCACCGGTTGTTCCTCGATCTACGGCGGCAACCTGCCCACTACTCCCTACAGCAAGAATGCCGAAGGGCGCGGTCCGGCCTGGGCGAACTCGCTGTTCGAAGATAACGCCGAATTCGGCCTGGGCTTCCGCGTCAGCATCGACAAGCACGCCGAACACGCCGCCGAATTGCTGGAACTGATGAAGGATAAAGTCGGTGCCGATCTGGCCGAATCCATTCTGAAAGCAGACCAGACCACGGAAGCGGGTATCTTCGCCCAGCGCGAGCGCATCGAGCAACTGATGAAGGCGCTGGAAGGCATCGATACCGCCGAGGCACGCCAATTGGCAAGCCTTGCCGAGTATCTGGCGAAGAAGAGCGTATGGATATTCGGCGGCGACGGCTGGGCCTACGACATCGGTTTCGGCGGCGTGGATCACGTGCTGGCTTCGGGCCGCAACGTCAACATTCTGGTGATGGATACCGAAGTCTATTCCAACACCGGCGGGCAATGCTCCAAGGCCACGCCGCGCGGGGCCATCGCGAAATTTGCCGCCGACGGCAAGGTTACCGGCAAGAAAGATCTGGGGCTGATCGCGATGAGCTACGGCCATGTGTACGTCGCCCATGTCGCCTACGGCGCGAAGGACATCCATACGCTGAAGACCTTTATCGAGGCCGAATCCTTCGACGGCCCGTCGATAATCATTGCCTACAGCCCCTGCGTCGAGCACGGCTACGACATGAGCAAGCAACACCAGCAGCAGGAACTCGCGGTCAACACCGGCCACTGGCCGCTGTACCGCTACGACCCGCGCCGCGAAGAGGAAGGCAAGAACCCGCTCTCGCTGGATTCACAGAAGCCGTCCGTGGCATACCGCGAGTTCATCAAGAACGAACCTCGCTTCCGTGGTCTGATAAAAACCCTGGATGGCAAGGATGGGGCAGCGCTGACCGCGTCCTACGAAAGCGAACTGCAAAAACGCTATGCGATTTACGAGCAAATGGCGAGTGGCGGTGGTGCCGAGAAGAAGAAACCAAACGACGCATAATCGGATGCGTAGGGTGGGCACGTTTTTTGTGCCCACCGTTATTCCCGCGTGGGCACAAAAAACGTGCCCACCCTACGCATCCAAATCAAAACTTGAAATAGGGGAATGTTATGACAAGCAGCACTAAATATATTTACACATTTGAACAAGGCGATGGCAAAAACAAGATGCTGCTGGGCGGCAAAGGTGCAAACCTTTGCGAGATGACGCAGATCGGTTTGAATGTCCCCCCCGGTTTTACCATCACCACCGATGCGTGCATTGCCTATCTGGAAAAAAATAAATTGCCGGATGGCTTGATGGCGGATGTCAAGGCCAACATGCTCGATCTCGAAAAGAAAACCCGCAAGGGTTTCGGCAGCGGCGAGAACCCCTTGCTCGTCTCGGTGCGCTCCGGCTCCTCCATGTCCATGCCGGGCATGATGGATACCATCCTCAACCTCGGCCTCAACGAGACTTCGCTGCAAGGCCTCATCAAGCAGACCAATAATCCGCGTTTCGCCTATGACGCCTACCGCCGCTTCATCCAGTTGTTCGGCAAGATCGCGCTCAACATCAGCGACGAGCATTTCGACGAATGCATGGTGGCGATCAAGCGCAAGTACGGCGCACCGTCGGATCTGGATTTGAACGTCGATCACCTCAAGGAGTTGTCGGGCGAATTCCTCGCCATCGTCCAGCGCCATAGCGGCAAGCCCTTCCCGCAGGATCCATACGAGCAGTTGGAGATTGCCATCGGCGCGGTGTTCGGTTCGTGGATGGGCAAGCGTGCGGTGGATTACCGCAAACAATTCAGGATCACCAAAGATCAGGCAAACGGCACGGCGGTCAATATCTGCACCATGGTGTTCGGCAACATGGGCAACGATTCCGGCACGGGCGTGGGTTTCACGCGCAACCCCGGTACCGGCGAGAACACGATCTACGGCGAATATCTGGTCAATGCGCAGGGCGAGGACGTGGTGGCGGGTATCCGCACGCCCAAAGCCATCGCCGAGATGGAAAAGGAAATGCCCGAGATATACCGCCAGCTAATGACGCTGCACAACCGGCTGGAATCGCATTACCACGAAGTGCAAGACTTCGAGTTCACGATCGAGAAGGGCACCCTGTATTGCCTGCAGACGCGCAACGGCAAGATGAATGCGCGCGGTATGGTGCGCACGTCGGTGGAAATG
>Ga0209343_10004578_pt1 | contig 17025 bp, 15 predicted proteins | sample RifCSPlowO2_02_FD_184026 | JGI IMG/M metagenome (GOLD analysis project Ga0209343, IMG submission 184026) | Groundwater microbial communities from Rifle, Colorado - Rifle CSP2_plank lowO2_0.2 (SPAdes) (version 2) | ecosystem: Environmental > Aquatic > Deep subsurface > Groundwater | place... | reverse complement strand
GGGCATCAAGAACAAGCGCAGCCGCGCGGGTTGGGACCCGGCTTATATGCAGAAGGTGCTGGACCTTGGTGTGCTGGCAATTTAGATGCGATTGCCCTGGTAGGGGTGTTGGTTTGCTATCGTAAAGATAGCTGCTTGCGCATATTCTGCGGGGGCTACAGGCTGATTTGTGTGCCAACGCTTTGCGCCGCATTGTGTGGGGGGCTGGCGGACCGGGCATTCGTTCTTCAATTTTCGATTTCGGACTTTTTCAACGCCTAGAATCATTTGAAGCCCAGTGCGCAAAGTCTTGCTCTAGACATCACGTTGGGCGTCAATCGAAAGGAAGGCATGAAAATGACACGAGTTCGCGTTGAGAGCTTCACCATCTCGCTTGACGGATACGGAGCGGGTCCGAATCAGGACCTCAGCCATCCGCTCGGCGTGGGCGGGACCGATTTGCACCAGTGGTTAATCCCGACACGCACGTGCCAACGGACCTTATTTGGCGCCGAGGGTGGCACCACGGGGATTGATGACGACTTCGCCGCGCGGGGCTTCAACAATGTGGGCGCCTGGATTCTCGGCAGAAACATGTTCAGCCCTGATCGTGGCCCTTGGACCGACATGGAGTGGAAAGGCTGGTGGGGCGACAACCCACCCTACCACGTCCCCACCTTCATCTTGACCCACCACGCGCGAGAGTCCATCCAGATGGAAGGCGGAACGACATTCCACTTCGTCACCGGCGGTATCCACGAGGCGCTGGACCGGGCGCGCATTGCTGCCAACGGTATGGACGTGCGCATTGGCGGTGGAGCCAACACCATCCAGCAATATCTTCGTGCGGGCCTCATCGATGAGCTGCACTTCGCAATCTCGCCGGTCCTGCTGGGTGGGGGAGAGCGGCTGTTCGAGGGGGTTGACGCGCGCGCTCTGGGGTACGAATGCGTTCAGTTCGTTGCGTCGGAGAAAGCCACCCATGTTGTGCTGCGGCGCCAAGGCCGATAACACAAGTTTGCACGATAACAGGCTGCATGTTATCGTGCGGATATCAAGTTATTTAGAACGACAGCCTTGTCAACCCTCGCTACCACCGTTGTGCACTACCTCCAAGAGGTCCTGGGCATTGGCACCACGTCCGGCGTGAGGCCGTGGGCGCGTGCAGACGAACTGCCGTATTTCCTGCGCGACGCCTTCCAGTTCAGCGAGCTGGAACTGCTGGGGCACCCCGTCGTCCTGGCGATGGGGCGCGGTGCGACCAAGCAGTCTCTCAGCGAAGTCCGGACCTGGCTGGACAAGGTCAAGTCCTTGGCCGGTCAGCCGGTGGTCTATGTCACGGACGCCCTGGCATCCTATGACCGTCGGCGCTTGATCGAGCAAAAGGTCCCCTTCATCGTGCCGGGCAATCAACTCTATCTGCCGGACTTGGGACTGGACCTGCGTGAGTATTTTCGACAGCGCGCTCCTGCCACGCAAGCGGCGCTGAGCCCATCCGCGCAGGCCATGCTGATTACGGCCTTGCTTCGCCAACCGTGGCAACCCGATTGGCAGCCTTCCAACGTTGCAAGCGCATTGGGCTATACACCCATGACACTGTCGCGCGCGGTCAAGGAACTGACCGCAGCCGGGCTGGCAGAGGCATATACGGTCGGTCGCTCGCGCTGCCTGCGAATGGAACTCCCGCCGGAGCAGGTCTGGGAGCGTGCGAAGCCCGCGCTGCGAACGCCGGTCAAGCGCACGGTCTGGGTGGCTGCCAGTAAGGTCGTCGCACATCGGTCCAGCCGCATCGCGGGTCTGAGCGCGCTCGCGCGCCACTCCATGCTGGCCGAGCCGAAGTGGCCGGTGTTTGCGATGACCGCTGCCGAATGGAAGGCTGCGACGGATGCCGGCGTTCAAGAGTTGCCCGCGCCTGAAGCGGGCGCACAGGAATGGCAGGTTTGGACTTACAGCCCGGCGTTGGTGCAAGACGCGATGACGGTGGACCCTTTATCCCTGATGCTCAGCCTGCAAGAGAACGCCGACGACCGAATCCAGCTCGCACTGGATGAACTGAAAGGGCAACTTCCGTGGTGAGAGGATTGGGCATTTTTCAGGAATGGTTTGCGGCATACGCGGACCAGTACGTCCTGATCGGCGGCACGGCCACGAGCTCGACGGCCGCCACATGCATTCCGCTCGACAAGAAGATCGGCGACGACATGGCACGGTTCCTTGCTGCCGTGGGCACCGACCCGACCATCGATCCGAAAGCGCTGCAGCTTGGCAATGTCGCCGTCGCCGAGTTGGTCGCCCGCATCGCTAAGGCATATGAAATTGAGCAGGGGCAATCGTAGCCCTGTGTTGTGATTTTGCTATCGTAAAGGTAGCTGCTTGCGCATATTCCACGAGGGCTAGAGCATGATTTGTGTGCTAACGCTTTGCACCACCGTGTGTGCAAGGCTGGCGGACCGGGCATTCGTTCTCTGGCCCACGCTCGCGGGCGGTCACCCGGTTTTGCAGGCAGTCGCTCGTGAACACTTGGCTGGCATGCCTGTTCTGTTGCATCCGCGAATGGGGCCGACGCCCGAACACCCGGTCCACCAGCTGGAGTGGGGGTGTTGGTGTTCCCTGCGATAGACTGGCCGATTTCAGATTGACTACCCGGTCCCGTTATGCCGCTTGATCTCAATACTTATTTGTATGTCTCTGTCATTGTTGGAATCGCTCAAGTGGTCGATGCATTTGCCCTGACCAAACACAAGGGGCGAACTGGTTTCGCTTCAACGGCGTTTTCCTTGGGCGAGTATGTATGGGCGGCGGTGTCGTTCTACACCTGGAAAAAAGCGGAGGAACCCTTTCCCGAATGGCTTCCCATATCTTTCGTTGCCTACGTTGCGTCTTTCTTTGCCGCCGGACTGTTTCTTGCTGTGCAGCATCGTGGCAATGCAGCTCATCTAGCAATACCCAATCACCTAGTTGTTGCAGGCGGAGTTTTTGGCATGTACTTCGCGCTGGCTTCGCTGTTTCATGCCGTAACTGGCTAGGCTTCATGCACCTTGACATCGACCAAGTTCTGGAGTTGTTCCAGCGGATTCCATACTTCAAAGTAATGGGGGCGGCAGGGGCACAGCGTTACTTGACGAAGCTAGTCCGGGATGGTGAAGAACTCGCCCATATGCTGCGGTCTTTTCCCGCAGTTCTGTATTTGCCGCTTGATGACCACTATGCTTGTCTGGTATGCCAAGGTGCGACAACCGAAGAGTTGATCGAGGACCTGTGTGACCCGATGCTGGGAATTGGATGGAGAGGAATTGTTGGTGCATCGTGGCTGGTCGCCTTAACTCCCGATTCAGCCTTTAAGAAAACTCTGCTCGACTCAAGGCCACGGGCGTCGAAAAATGAATGGCTCGTTGATATCGCGATCAACGAAGTTGACGGAGTGACAAGCGATAGCCACCCGGAGATACAGCGCCTGATTCGGCAAGTTCGCGCAAGCTTGGCTGGAATACCCAGACCAACACGAGCCTTTCTTCCAGCCAAACCAATTAGCTATTTTGAAACCCTGCAAGCCGACGTCGCTACAGCCTATGGCGCCGGCGGCGCCAAGGCCGCAATAGCGGAGATTGAAAAGTCCAAAGTCGGTGGCGCCAGGGGGTTGACCTATGTATTTCCGCCGGCAGAAACAGCATGATTTTCCGGTAGTGTCGGATGTGCTATTCGGCTGAAGGGAAGCAATCCGGTATTGCCTCCCATTAGTTGGAAGCAAAACTTGTTAGCGGCGTGGCAGTTTTCAAGTATCCGTCTGCACTTAACGTTTATGGGTATTCTCGACCTCTATTGCTTCGGTGTTGGGACGGGCAGTGCAGGTGCAGAAGGAATTGGAAGAGTGCCCAGGTCTGCGCTCAGCGCAACTAAGAGATTTGCTTGTACAAGTGGGAAACGTGGGTTGTCGAGTAGCTCTGGTGTCTTTGCTCCCGCGTATTTTGCAAATATTGCACCTGCCTTTTTCCTCTTGCTACGGACTTTTGATGCGTCGCCATGGTCAACATCATGCTGCCGCTCCGTTCTCAATGTGTTCACATCGACGAATGAGTCTGGCAAAGACGTGATTCGCTGCCCTATGCTTTCTCTAAAAATAAAGTACAGATCATCTATCAGGCGTGCGTAGGTATCCAAATCGAAAATCGGGGTCTTGATGGTTAAGAATGCATTGGTGGTTTTGTTGGTCGACTTGAATAGGTCGTCGCCGTGAATTGCGGCATAGGCGGAATTTAGCTGGTGGACTTGCTTGACGATCATCTCAGCCGTCTCGGCAATGGTCGTTGCTAATCCACTTGTCGCTATCGCATTGGAGCCAAAGGCTTCTGCCAATTCGTTGCTGTGCAATATCGCTTTGCGCAAGAGAACTTCGTGGCGTGTGCGGGCTCCACTTTTTACGTTGGCATTAATTGACTTTTGGAACTTAACAAAGTCGTAATCTGTGGCCTTCTGGCCCAATTCAATCTGGTTACCAAGTTCTAACAAAAACCAACGCGTGAAGTCGGCGAACTTCTTCTCCAGCCCAACTTGTCTTTTGCTTGATACGAGCAGGCATGTCAATGTGAGTAATGATTGGATGATCGTCCTGTTTTTCAGTAGTGGCTCCTGCTTTTGGAAACTCGCAGCCAAAAAGTCCAAAGCTGTCCTCACTCTTTTCGATGTCTGGCTCGACGTTGAAAAATTGTTGTTTGTCTCAAAAATGGTCTTTACATCTTCAAATCGTAGCCCTGTGTCGAGCCCATCAATTTCTATGGCGAGCGTCTTGGTTGTCACATCAAAATAGGCCAGGCGCGTGTCAGAGAGTTCAACGGACTTGGTGAAAAAGTCGTGTTTAGTCAGTGTCCTGCAAAAATCCCTGAGCTTGCTATGAATAGAGTTGAGCTTTTCGCTACTGCTCAATGGCAAGCCTTGCTGCAACCGTTGGAAGAATTGTTTGACTTCGTCCTCAGTAGCGTTCTCAATTTCGTCGAACTCGATCTCAAAATCGTCAAAGATGTCAGCATTCTTGGTCTTTAAATCTTTGTATGTCGGTCCCCCGAAGTCCTTTATGGTTTCGGTATTGAGCGTCAAATCATTTGAAAAGAAATCATAGATGGCGTTCAACCGCTGTTGCCCATCTACGACTTCATACTGATCCTCAGATACTTTCAGGAAGTAGAACTTTGGAAGTTTCCATCCGCGAAGAATGCTGTCGATTAACTGTTGCTTCCGTTCGGTGTTCCAGACTTCACCACGTTGCCATTCTGGAATCTCGTAACGGTCACGTCGTTTGAATATTTTGTCGAGCGCGCGTCGTCCTGGAGTCATTTTCATGTGATTTTCCTTTTTTAAGCATTCTTATCGGCTTTGTGTGACAGGGGTGCTGATTTGAGTTAATTATGCATACGGCAGTCCAGTCGGACATTGGAACCGGGTAAGGCGGGTGTGCTATTGCAGATTGTTGGGATTCAAGTAACCATCGACTACCAAGTTCGCATCCGTAAAGTGATTTTTCTTCATTATTGCCAAGAGCTTCAAACCCGGACAAATGACCAACCGTAGTCGTCACACGACAGGCAACTTCAGAAAGACTGGCCGCCGGCGCGTCCAAGAACGTCTATTTTTCTCGATATATTCCACTGTCGAGTTTTATGGAATCTGCCTGTGCGACCGTTCGCTTCAACTGCCCATCTTCTCTTGCCCGCACCTAGCGCTGCCACCTTGCAATGGGTGGCCGCTGCATGAGCCGTATCCCTCTGACTGCAGACGCGGTGGCGGCCTTGTCGCCGGACGACGCATCGACCAAGGCCGCGCGCGGACTGGTGGCGCCGGCCAAGTGGCCGATGCTGGGGGCCAATGACGCGGCGGTGTGGGGCGAGTGCCAGGGCAGTGGCAGCAAGCCCTACCAAACCCAAGTGGACGTGTCGGGCGCGGGGCCTACGTTTCGCTGTAGTTGCCCCAGTCGCAAGTTCCCGTGCAAGCATGGCCTGGCCTTGTTGTTGTTGCAGGCCCAAACCCCGCAGAGTTTTACCGCCGCTGAACCCGCCTGGGTCAGTGAATGGTTGGCGTCGCGCCAGGAGCGGGCCGAGAAAAAAGAAGCCAAGGCCGCAGCGCCACCGGTGGTGGCCGACCCCGCCGCCAGCGCCAAGCGCGAAGCCCAGCGTGTGCAGCGCATGGCCGCTGGTGCGCAAGAGCTGGCGCTGTGGTTGGACGACACCATCCGCAAGGGGCTGGCCGCGGTGTCCGACAGCGATGGGCCTGCGTGGGCCACGGTGGCCGCGCGCATGGTGGACGCGCAAGCCCCTGGGCTGGGCCAGCGCGTGACACAGGCATTTGCGGTGGTAGGGCAGGGCCGTGATTGGCCTGCGTGCCTGTTGGGCCGTCTGGGCAATTTGCAATTGCTGGTGGACGCCGTGGCGCAGCGCGAGCGCCTGACTCCCGGTCTACAGGCCGATCTGCGCCAGGCGCTGGGCTGGCCCATCGAGCGTGACGAGGTGTTGGCCAGTGGCGAGCGCGTCAGCGACCACTGGCAGGTGCTGGCCCAGGTGCTGGTGGAGCGCGAGGCGCGCCTCACCGAGCGCCGTGTCTGGTTGCAGGGCGCACGCAGCCAGCGCCGCGCGTTGCTGGTGGATTTTTCGTTTGCTGGCAAGGCGTTTGATCAGGGCTGGAGCGTGGGTGTGCCGCACAGTGGCACGCTGGCCTTCTACACCAGCGCCGATCCGCTGCGTGCGCTGTTGGCCGAGAGCAGCCCGGTGCCAGATGCCGCTGCCTTGCCACAGCCGCCCAATGGCGACGCCGAATGGACCGCACTGGCCACACGCATGGCCGCCAACCCCTGGGCGCAAAGCTGGCCGCTGTGGCTGGATGCCGTGCAGTTGCAATACACGGCGGATGCCGAATCGCCATGGTGGCTGTGGGCTGACGCGCGTGCCATACCGCTGGCCATCAGCGAGACCGATGCTTGGCAATTGATGGCCATGGCTGCCGGTGGGCCTGTTTCAATATTTGGTGAATGGACAGGGGAACTGCTGCGGCCCTTGACCGCATGGTCCGATGTTGACCGTTGGGTGGCAACCGGTGTGCAGGGGGACAGCATATGAACGACTGGAACGCGTTGTTGCAGGCCGCATTGGTCGGTGCCGAGCGGCCTTGGTCATTGCCCGCGCTTGCGCATGACGGTGCACCCGAAGGCGCGGCCGACACCGTGGCGCACATGCTGCGCGAAGCCCATGCCCAGTCCGCACCCGATGCACCCGGCTTGCTGCTGCGCCTGGCCGGTGCCAAGGCTGTGTGTCAGCGCGCGGGCTGGACGGCCTCCACCACACCACTGGCTCCAACAGCCCGGGCAGCCCCCGAATCGCGCACGTTGGCCAACGCAGCCTGGAGCCAGTTGTTATCCCAAGCCTTAACCTTCGGTGCGCAGCGCCTGCAACACCAAGTCTTGTTTGCCATGGACACGGCCACCCTGCGCGCACCACCCGTGCTGTTGCCCGCCTTGTTACATGCCGGGCGCCAGAGCGTCGTATTGCGCACCCACTTGTTACCCGTGCTGGGCGAACGTGGCCGTTGGTTGGCACAGCAGAACCCCGAGTGGGCCTACGCCTGCGGCGCACAAGAGCAAGCCGACACACAAACACATTGGGCGCACGGCAGTTTGGAGCAACGCTGCGCCGTGCTGCGCACCGAGCGCGCCAGCGCACCCGCTGCGGCCCGCGAACGGTTGCTTGCCGGTTGGGAGAGTCTGGCTGCCAAAGACCGCGCCGCGCTGATTGCCACGCTGCATGTGGGCCTGTGTGCCGATGACGAAGCCTTCCTGACCCCGCAACTCAAAGACCGCGCGATAGACGTGCGCCGCACCGCCGCCGATTTGCTGGCGGCCCTGCCCAGCAGTGCCTACAGCCAGCGCATGGTGGCGCGTATGCAAGCCCTGGTGCAGAGCGAGCAGGCGGAGCCGGGGCTGGTCGGGCGTTTACTGGGCAGCGTCTTGTCTAAAGCCGAGCCCCGCTGGACCGTGCAGGCACCGAATCAGGCCGATGCCGATTGGAAGGCCGACCAACTGGAGCCCGAGCGCCCCAAGTACGAACCCTTGGGCGAACGTGCCTGGTGGCTGTTCCAACTGACCAGCCGCACTCCGCTGGCCTGGTGGACAAGCCACACCGGCCTCACCCCCGCCGCTGTGCTGGCCCTGGCCAAGGCCGGTGATTGGAATGATGCCCTGCTGCGCGGCTGGCACCACGCCATGCTGTGGCAGCCGGACGCCGCCTGGGCGCAGGCCCTGTTGGACTGCGCACCGGCAGCGCGTTGGGACGGCCGCTCGTCGCTGCTGGCGCTGTTGGCGCCGCAGCAGCGCGAGCAATACCACCTGGCGCAGTTGGCCGCATCGACCAACTTGCATGACGTGGTCGTCTCGTGCCTGGACGGTTGTGCGCCACACGCCCACCTGGGCCAGGCCGTGTCCGAGCGCCTGGCACAACTGCTGCGCCAACACATAGACCAGGGCGCACTGGTCAACGATTACAGCCTGCGCAACCAACTGCCCGACCTGGCCTGTGCGCTGCATCCGCAAGCGCTTTCGAGGTTGACGAACCTGCCACGCAGCGCGGAAGAAACCACGTCCTTGTCCGAAGCCTTGACCCTGCTGGAGCAGGTAATACGCAGCCGCCAGCAATTGATTCAACTGACCCAAGAAGAACCCACACCATGAGCCAAGTCCTACGCCAACACGCCGAACAACAATTTGCCGAAGAGCTGGCCAACCTGCAGAAGGTCGACAAGCGCCAGCGCCCGACCAACTGGAAGCTGTCACCGTGGGCCGTGGTCACCTATTTGATGGGTGGCAAGCTCGCCAACGGCTTTGAGGTCACACCCAAATACATCGGCAACCAGCGCCTGATGGAGATTGCTGTCTCCACGCTGGCCACTGACCGCGCGCTGCTGTTGTACGGCGTGCCGGGCACCGCCAAGTCCTGGGTGTCCGAGCACCTGGCCGCCGCCGTCAGTGGGGATTCCACGATGCTGATCCAGGGCACGGCCGGCACCAGCGAAGAGCAGTTGCGCTACGGCTGGAACTATGCCGAGCTGCTGGCCAACGGCCCGTCCGACAAGGCCCTGGTGCCCAGCCCGCTGGTCAACGCCATGCGCCTGGGCAAGATCGCGCGCATCGAAGAGCTGACCCGCATCCCCGCCGATGTGCAAGACGCGCTGATCACGGTGTTGTCCGAAAAAACCATGCCCATCCCCGAGCTGGGCAGCGAGGTGCAGGCCACGCGCGGCTTCTCGGTGATCGCCACCGCCAACAACCGCGACAAGGGTGTCAACGAGTTGTCCAGCGCGCTCAAGCGCCGCTTCAACACCGTGGTGCTGCCCGTGCCCGATACCGAGGACGAAGAGGTGCGCATCGTCGCCAAACGCGTGGCTGAACTGGGCCGCGCGCTGGAGCTGCCCGCCGAGCCACCGGCGCTGAAAGAAATCCGCCGCGTGGTGCAAATCTTCCGCGAGCTGCGCAACGGCCTCACGGCCGACGGCAAGACCCGCATCAAGTCGCCCACCTCCACACTTTCCACCGCCGAGGCCATCTCGGTTATCAACAGTGGCATGGCCTTGGCCGGGCACTTTGGTGATGGTGTGTTACATGCGCACGACATTGCGTCGGGCCTGTTGGGCGCCGTTGTCAAAGACCCGGTGCAAGACCAGGTGGTGTGGAAGGAATACCTGGAGACCGTGGTCAAGGAACGCGGCGATTGGAAAGAACTCTACCGCGCCTGCCGCGAGCAGTTGTGATGGCGCCGCACTGCGTTGAGTGATGGCAGATTCCACCGTTCACTACTTCGGCATACGCCACCACGGCCCTGGCTGTGCGCGCAGCCTGCACGCCGCGTTGGCCACGCTGCAGCCCGATTGCCTGCTGATAGAAGGCCCACCCGATGCCGACGCGTTGTTGCCCTATGTGACCCATGCAGGTCTGTGCCCACCGGTGGCGCTGCTGGTGCACAGCCCGGACGACACACACGCCTCGGCCTTCTATCCCTTCGCCGCGTTTTCACCCGAATGGCAGGCGTTGCAACACGGCGTGCAGCGCGGCATTCCTACCCGTTTTATTGACCTCCCGCAGGCGGTGCGCCTGGCGCAAGACAAGCTCCATCGCGAGGAAGATGCTGCTACTGAAAAGATAGCTTGTCACGCAGACTCCACGGGGGCTAGCGGCCAAAAATGCTTAGAAGTTTCTGCAGAAACTGTGTTCCCGCAGCACCATGACCCCATGGACGCGCTGGCCCATGCGGCCGGCTTCGCCGATGGCGAGAGCTGGTGGAACCATATCGTTGAAGAGCGTGGCGACAGCGAAGACCTGTTTGCCGCCATCCACGAAGCCATGGCCGCGCTGCGCGAAGAGTGGCCGATTGACGCCCGTGGCCTGCGCGCGGCCGAGCGTGAAATGCAACGCGAAGCCCATATGCGCCAGTGCCTACGCGAGGCCGTGGGCCAGGGCCATGCACGCATCGCCGTGGTCTGCGGCGCCTGGCATGTGCCGGCGCTGCAGGCCAAACACACGGCCAAGGCCGACGCGGCTCTGCTCAAGGGCCTGCCCAAGATCAAGGTCAGCGCCACCTGGGTGCCGTGGACCTACCGCCACCTGACCTGGGCCAGCGGTTACGGCGCCGGTGTGGATTCACCTGGCTGGTACGACTACCTGTGGCAACGCGGCCAGGGTAGTGGTGATACTGTGGCCTCGCGCGCCAGCGGCTGGTTGGCCCGCGTGGCCCGGCTGCTGCGCGCGCACCAGTTGGATTGTTCGTCGGCCCACGTCATCGAAGCCTCGCGCCTGTCTGACACGCTGGCCGCGCTGCGTGGCCGTGCCGAGCCGGGGCTGGAAGAGCTGAACGAGGCCGTGCGCACCGTGATCTGCATGGGCGCGTCCGCCCCGCTGGAGCTGATCCACCGCGCGCTGACGGTCAGCGACCGCATGGGCCAGGTGCCGCCCGAAGTGCCCGCCGTGCCGCTGCAGCGCGATATCGAGCAGGCGCAAAAAAGCCTGCGCCTCAAACCCGAGGCGCTGGAGCGCACGCTGGACCTGGACCTGCGCAATGCCAACGACCTGGCCCGCAGCCACCTGTTGCACCGCCTGCGGCTGCTGGGCATACGCTGGGGTGAGCCGGCCCGCAGCGACCGCGCCAACCGAGGCACGTTCAGGGAAACCTGGCGCCTGCAATGGCAGCCCGAATTTGCGCTGCGCATCATCGAAGCCACACGTTTTGGCCCGACGGTGGAGTTGGCGGCCAATGCCTGCGTGGCCGAACAGTGCGCCAGCCTGACGCGCCTGGACGCCTTGGCTGAGCTGGTGAACACTGTCCTGCTGGCCGACCTGGGCACGGCGGTGCAGGCCGTCAGCCACGCCTTGCAAACCCAGGCCGCCATCACCGGCGACGCGGTGCAACTCATCAGCGCCGTGCCGCCGCTGGCCCGTGTGTTCCGCTACGGCAGCGTGCGCCAGATGGATGGCGATCTGCTGGCAAAAATTCTGGACGGCCTGATCACCCGCGGCGCCATCGGCCTGCCGCTGGCCTGCCACAGCCTGGACGACAGCGCCGCCGAGACGCTGCGCGACACTTTGCTGCCCGCACACGACGCCGTGGGCCTGCGCGACTGTGCAGAGCCCTCACAAGCCTGGCAGCAGGCGCTGCACCAGATCGCGGTGGGTGACGCCTGCCACGCACTGTTGCGCGGCCTGTGCTGTCGTTTATTGCTGGATGCTGGCCATATCGACCAGGCCCAGGCCGCCGTGCAGTTGTCGCGCAATCTGTCCGCCGGCGCCTTGCCCTTGGAGGCCGCTCAGTGGCTGGACGGATTCTTGAACCGCAACGCCATGGTGTTGCTGCACGATGCCGCCGTATGGAGCCTGGTCGACGCGTGGCTGGCCGAACTGGTGGACGCACATTTTCTGCAAGTGGTGCCGCTGCTGCGCCGCAGTTTCTCAAACTTTTCACAATCGGAGCGGCGGGAGCTGGGCGCGCGTGCGGCACATGGCGTCAAGATCGCGCCGGTGTCTGCACCCAGTGAAGGTGATGCCGCACGCGCCGCATTGCCGGTACCCACCTTGCGCCTGTTGTTAGGGCTTCCAGCACTTTCCAGCAATTGAATTTCATTGTGGTGCTTGCTTTACATTGGCCTTCTGCTGGATCGCCTGACACCGCTCCATCAATGTCTCGAATGGCTCAGCGTCATCAAGGAATAAGCCGTCGTCGACCATGTGTTGGTAGTCGGTAGCCAGTTTGACCAACGCGTCGTCATCCGGTACAAGCTGAAGTCCACCGGCGACCGCCGCGTGGTAGTCGATGGCGTCGCCGTGCATGTTCTTTTCTGCAAAGAACACGCTCTTGTGGTCGGCAACCGCGCGGGCGAGGGCTTGGTCCGCGATGGCAGTGGTGGCGAAGCCGGCAGTGTCCAGTCTTGTGACGTCGTGCCAGTGACGCGCGAAGCGGTCACCACCGCGAAACTCGCCCTGCGCGCAAAAGACGTGAATCGCCGTAGCCTTCTCCCAGAAAGTACGCTCCGCGCGCATCACCTGTGGTGTCGCGCTGGGAAACTCCACCCCCTGCAGGTACGCGGCCGCATCGCAGCGGATAGCGCGTGGTTCGCTGGGCTCGCCGGTCGAGCGAGCACCGAACTCCAACATGACGGCGGGCGCGACGTAGCCGGTGCCAGTGGCCAGCGGCACGTAGTCGATGAACACTTTCTCGCCCTCGGCCCGTGCGGTGGCTGGTAGGCCGTTTTGCTCAAGATCGAGGTGGAGACGTGGCACGATCTCGGCGCCAACCCAGTCCGACAGACGCGCACGAATTTCCTTGCTCCATTTCTTCTCTTGGCTCTTGCTGGTTGGCAGTGGCGTATCCATAAAGCCCACCAAATCGCCAGCGATGGCGCGGATGTCGTAGGTCAGATCCACGTCTTCGGAGAAGCGACGGATGACGCCATAGGCCTTCGACAAGGATGTGCCGCCTTTAAATACCAAGTGGTCGGCGTAGGGGCCAGCAAAGAGGTGCCGCAATGACCAGACCACCCAGATGTCTTTTTCCAGCAGATGGGGCAGGAGACCCGACGTGTTGGCAGCCACGTCCAGCGCTTCCCGGCGTTCGGCGGTGGAGAGTTGGAAGAACTCAGCCATTGGTCACTAGGGTGCTGATCTCTCGGGCCATCCAGGTCGGCAGGCGTGACCGCGCCGACGCGACTTCTTTCAGCTCGGACGCTGGCAATTTGGCGCACAGTTTTTGGATCGCCGCTCCGGCCTTTTCCGGGCCTAGCCAGGCCAGTGCCCGCACCACCTCGCCGGCAGCCCGCCCAGGAAAGATCAGTTGCCAAATGGGCGCGTGTCGGAACTCGACCGTCTGAGCGCCCAATTTCAAGCGGCGGCTGGGGCCGGATGTGAGATAGACCGCTCGCATCGGCACCTGCGTGGTCAGGCCTAGCGCGTTGGCGGCGGCGGCCCCGTGCGACACGATGGTTTCCCCGCGTTGGCTTGCCAAGCCTTCGACCATCTTGACGGCTGACGGTGCACGGGTGCCAAAGCGGCTTTCAACGGGCAAGACATAGATGCCGCGACCGGCGCGCAATAAGGCGCCGCGCTGCACGAGGCGGGACAACACTTGATCCACGGCTGCGCGACTGCCCAGATGCAACAGTTCTTTGGCGACCAAAGGCGTGCCCTCCGGCGCGCCGGTGGCATGTTCCAAGATTTGTTTGGCAAGGGTCTGCATGGCGATATTTCCTGATTGTCAGAAGTATGAGGCTGTTTCTGACACTTTTCAAGCCCTAAAGCCGAGCACTGCATCCCGCCAGCACCGCCAAAAACGGTATATTGACCATTTCCGCGTCCCCAAGGTAAGGGCCATTCCCATATGACGACACCTTCAGATTCCGACTTGACACCCGCCGCGCCCATTGAGCCCACCGACCGCCTGCAACGCTGGCGCCTGGTGCTGGGTGGTGAGGCCGATGCCAGTTGTGGCTCGGCCGGTGGCACCTTGCGCGAGATGGACCAGGCGCTGGCCGCGCTGTACGAGCCCGAAGGCACCAACGGCCTGGGCAAACGCAAGGGCGGGCGCGGCAATTCGTCGCCCAGCGTGGCGCGCTGGCTGGGCGACATCCGCAAATACTTTCCCAGCTCGGTGGTACAAATCATGCAGCACGACGCCATGCAGCGCCTGAACCTGCGCGAGATGCTGCTGCAACCCGAAATGCTGGAGACTGCCCACGCCGACGTGCACCTGGTGGCCAACCTGGTAGCACTGTCCGGAGTGATCCCCGACGCGACCAAGGACACCGCCCGCCAGGTGGTGCGCACCGTGGTCGACCAACTGCTGGAGCGCCTGCAAGAGCCCATGCGCAGCGCGGTCAGCGGGGCGCTGAACCGCAGCCAGCGCAACCGCCGCCCGCGCCACGCCGAGATCGACTGGAACCGCACCATACGCGCCAACCTGCAGCACTGGCAGCCTGCCTACCGCACCATCGTTGCGCAGACTTTGGTGGGCTACGGCCGCAAGGTGCGCCGGCCCCAGCGCGAGGTGATTTTGTGCATAGACCAAAGCGGCTCCATGGCGGCGTCGGTGGTGTACTCCAGCATCTTTGGCGCGGTCATGGCCAGCCTGCCGGCGGTGGCCACCAAGCTGGTGGTGTTCGACACCGTGGTGGTGGACATGACCGAAAAGCTGGACGACCCGGTGGACCTGCTGTTTGGTGTGCAACTGGGCGGCGGCACCGACATCAATGGCGCGGTGGGTTATTGCCAAAGCATCATCCAGGAGCCGCGCAATACCATTCTGGTGCTGATCTCCGATTTGTACGAAGGTGGCGTAGAGGCCGGCCTGCTGCGCCGTGCGCAAGAGCTGGTGGAGGCTGGCGTGCAGTTCATCACCCTGCTGGCCCTGAGCGACGAAGGCGCCCCGTCTTACGACCGTGAACTGGCCGCCAAACTGGCCGCCCTGGGCGTGCCCAGCTTTGCCTGCACACCCGATGCCTTCCCCGGCCTGATGGCCGCCGCCATCCGGCGCGATGATGTGGGCGCATGGGCGGCGGGGCAGGGCATTAAGACGAGCCGGGCTGCGGGGTAGTAGGCCCCTGGTACACCAGCACCTTGAGCGCACGCTCGGCCGACACGTCCGCAAACGCAGGGGGATTCGGCAGGCGCTGCACAAACGTCAGGTCGGGGGCGAGTTCTTGCATCTGGTCTTGCAAAAAGGCCACGCCCAGCTCCGGTGCGTTCAGGCACAGCAGGGCGTGGCCACCCAGTTCGAGCAGGTCGGGCAGGCGACGTATCAGGCGTGCGTAGTCTTTGGTGGCCACGAAGCTGCCTTTTTGGTAGCTGGGCGGGTCGACAATGATCAGGTCATATGGCCCCCCTCGGCTGATCTTTCCCCAGGTCGTAAAGATGTCGTGGGCCAGGAAGCTGGCCCCGGAGGTGAGGCCGTTGAGTTGGTGGTTTTGCTGGCCGATGGCCAGCGCCCCGTGGCTCATGTCCAAATTGACCACCTGCCGGGCGCCAGCTTGCCGTGCCACCACGGAGAAGGCGCAGGTGTAGGCGAACAGGTTGAGTACCTTGAGGCCGGGGTGGGCGGCGGCATGCTCGCGCACCCAGCTCCGGCCCTGCGCCATGTCGAGAAACAGGCCGTGGTTTTGCCCCTTGAGCACATGCACCCGGTACTGCGTGCCGTTTTCCGTGACCACATGCGGTTCGGGTACGCTGCCGGCCATCGCCTTAGTTTCTGTGCGCCCCTCCAGTCGGCACTGGAAGACCCAGTGGAGGGCCTGGCCCGGGGCGATTTGCCGCAGCCGTTCAGACAAGGCGGCATGGATGGCCGCCAGCGCATCCTCGGTGACCGATTGGAAGCTGGTCAGCACCCAGACCGGAGGGTAGGCGTCCAGCACCCAGTGCTCGCAGCCGGGATACAGGCCGCCCCGGCCATGGAATACGCGCTGGGCATCGGTGGGCAGGTCCATCTTTGCGATGGCGTTCAGCAAGGCTTGCATAGGGCAGTAGGGCGCACATGGCGTTGTTGGTCACGCGGAAGTGTAAACAGTCACCTGCTGTGCGATATGCCCCAGGGCACGCTCCACAAAAGCCTCCTTTTCGCCGACCGGGGCAAAGTAGTACATCGCTTCTTCCGCCGCCTCGATGCCGGCCAGCCGCGCAATCACCCACGCGGCCAGGTAGGGCGCGGCCAGGCAGCCGCCGGCCGTGGCCACATTGCCCTGGGCGGTGAAGGGCTGGTTCAGCACCGTGATGCCGGCCTCTTGCACCCATGGCTTGGTGGTCAGGTCGGTGCAGGCGGGCACGCCCTGGAGTAGACCCAGTTGGGCCAGCACCAGCGCACCGGAGCATTGGGCCCCCAGCAGTTGGCGGGCCGGGTCAAAGTCCAGCTGCGCCATCAGTGCTTCGTCCTTGACCACATTGCGGGTCTGCATGCCGCTGCCAATCAGCACCGCATCGGCATCGCGGGCATAGGCAAGCGGGGCCTGGGCCTCTACCACGATGCCGTTCATGGAGCGCACCTTGGGCGTGGGGCAGACCAGGGCCACCTGCCAGTCCGGCTTCTTCACCCGGTTCAGGATGCCGAGAGCGATGAGGGAGTCGAGTTCGTTGAAGCCGTCAAAGGCCAGAATGGCAATGCGCATGGTGTGTTTCCTTATGGGGCTATGCCCGCGTGAATGAGGGCTTGGATGAAGAAAGAACCCATCGTATCGATGGCACTCAATACAATCAAAAAATTGTCATAGATACGCTAGCGAGCACACCATGGGCCAGATTCGGTACAAACAGGTCGTTGATGCCCTGGTGGCGGACATCCGTGCCGGGCGGCTGCGGCCCGCCTCGCGCCTGCCGACCCACCGCCAACTCGCCCAGACCCACGGCCTGGCGCTGGCCACCGCGAGCCGTGTGTATGCCGAGCTGGAGGCCATAGGCCTGGTTGTCGGCGAGACCGGCCGTGGCACCTTTGTGCGCGACCAGTCCTACCCGCGCGGGGCGGGTGCCGATCTGGCCACACCCGCCCCCAGCGC
>Ga0209343_10004572_pt1 | contig 17038 bp, 12 predicted proteins | sample RifCSPlowO2_02_FD_184026 | JGI IMG/M metagenome (GOLD analysis project Ga0209343, IMG submission 184026) | Groundwater microbial communities from Rifle, Colorado - Rifle CSP2_plank lowO2_0.2 (SPAdes) (version 2) | ecosystem: Environmental > Aquatic > Deep subsurface > Groundwater | place... | reverse complement strand
ATCGGTGAACAGGAAGATTTTGGCAAGAAATGAAATCTCTCTCCCAGCCAATAATTTCGCGATATTTTATTTGGCGTACTCAAGAAGGCAAGTCTCAATCTCTTCGCTGTCGTCGGTCGGATGCTCGCGGATAATAAAGTTGCAATTGTTCGGCCTTGGGTGCGCAGATGCGTAACCGAAAGCGCCGGCGAACAACAAAAGTCAGCATCAGTGGCGCGGAACTTTGTTGGAGCATGCGACTCGGAACTTGCTGAGCCAGGCCAAGCGCGCTGACCGTCGAGACGGCAACGTGCAAATTCTGTTCAAAAGACACACGCTGACATCCTGGTCAAGAATCAGTTAGCGCGTTGCATCAGCATTTCAATCCCCTCAACAACGGAACTTTCGTGAACAAAATCCTTGAAAAAATCTATCACCCCACCGCGGGCATCTACATCCTGCGCTGGTCCGTCGCCCTGTTGATGCTGCTACACGGCATTTCAAAATTGCAGAATGGCATTGACGGGATTCAGGGCAGGATCACGTCTTTGGGGCTGCCGGGATTTCTTGGCTACGGCGTTTTGATCGGCGAGGTGCTGGCACCCTTGTTTGTCTTGTCAGGATTCTTTGTGGGCCCGGCTGCCCTTGTCATCGCCTTCAATATGGTGGTTGCCATCTTCCTGGTTCACTCGGGAGAATTATTCTCGTTGGGAAAATCAGGCGGATGGGCGCTGGAGCTCCAGGGGCTTTACTTGTTGGGTGCCGTGGCAATAGCGCTGACGGCCAAGCCAAAAAACTAAAGCCTTTGAGCCGTGGCTGCGTTAAGCTGGTTGGTGTTATCTTACGGGTGCTTGTTCTTTGATCACCTTTCGAATGCACTTTGCCTGCGCCAACTGTTTACTTGACCGGTATCCATCATGACATCCACCCCAGCCATCAAACCGCAAAACTGTCCCCTGTGCGGCCAGCCCAACCAATGCGCCATGGAGGTCCAGGCTGCCACCGGCATCCCGCAGCCACCCTGCTGGTGCACACAGACGCAGTTTTCACAGGATTTGCTCAACCAGGTTCCCGAGGCTGCGCGGGGCAAGGCGTGTGTGTGCGCCGCCTGCGCCCAAGGGGCAAACTCCTGAGCGATTTGCGCGCCAGGGCTGGCGCCGGATAATGGTGTTTTGATTGATCCATTACCCCAAACGTTGGCGAACCGATGACTGCTGAAAACCAAACCTCTTCTGCCGCCCCTGCGGCAACTCCCGTGCGCGCCGAGCCACGTCTGACCAGCCTGTCGCACGGCGGCGGTTGCGGCTGCAAGATCGCTCCCGGCGTGTTGTCCAGCATCCTCAAGGGCACCACGGCCATGCCGATCCCCAAGGCGTTGCTGGTGGGCATCGAGACCGCCGACGACGCGGCGGTGTACCAGCTCAACGACGAGCAGGCGCTGATTGCCACCACCGACTTTTTCATGCCGATCGTCGACGACCCGTTTGACTTTGGCCGCATTGCCGCCACCAACGCCATCAGCGATGTCTATGCCATGGGCGGTACGCCGATCATGGCGCTGGCGCTGGTGGGCATGCCGATCAGCGTGCTGTCGGTGGAAACCATTGGCAGGATCCTGGAGGGCGGTGCCAGTGTCTGCCGCGCCGCCGGCATCCCGATTGCCGGGGGCCACACCATCGACTCGGTGGAGCCGATTTATGGCCTGGTGGCGCTGGGTCTGATGCACCCGGGCCGGGTCAAGCGCAACGCCAGCGCCCAGGTGGGCGACCGCCTGATCCTGGGCAAACCGCTGGGCGTCGGTGTGATGTCTGCCGCACTCAAAAAAGACCAGCTCGATGCCGCCGGCTACGCCGAGATGATGCGTGTCACCACCCAGCTCAACACGCCCGGCCCGGCGTTGGCCGCGCTTGACGGTGTGCATGCCTTGACCGATGTCACCGGCTTTGCGTTGGCCGGTCATGCGCTGGAGATGGCGCGCGGGGCTGGCTGTACGCTGCAACTGGACTGGCAGAAGGTGCCGTTTTTGAGTGGCGTGCGCGAACTGGCGCAGCAGGGCTGCATCACCGGTGCGTCGGCGCGCAATTGGTCGGCTTATGGCCATGAGGTGCGCTTGCCTGCCGATTTTTCAGCGGTCGAGCAGGCCTTGCTGACCGATCCGCAAACCAGCGGCGGGCTGCTGGTGAGTTGCGCGCCGGAAGCGGTGGCGGCGGTGCTGGCGATTTTCAGGGAACAGGGTTTTGCCGAGGCGGCCGATATTGGCGAGATGACCGCTTTCAATGGTGCGACTTATTTGACACTGCGCTAGTCAGTTCTGCGTGGTCATCGAACTGTTGGCCCGCCCCATCCAGCCGCTTGGCATGCCGGGCCGGTTTTGATTTTCTATACGAAGGGACAGACTCTTTGATATGGATCAGACCATCCCGCGCAAAAATATAGTTGATAAGTGTTTACCCTTGGTTAACGAGTTAGCACTGAATTCATCAGAAAACTGTAAGCAAGCCCCGTGATAGTCCACCCCGCAACACAGCGGGCTGGAAACCGCGTAATGTATGGGCGCAGCAAGCAATTGCTGTTTTGTCTTATTTCTAATCAGGAGACTTCATGAAGCATGACTACGACAGTGGTGCCTACTGGAAGGAAACCCTGAAACTGCTGAGGAATGTGCTGATCCTCTGGTTTCTGGTGTCTTTCGGGGCGGGTATTTTATTTGTTGACTTTTTCAACCAATTCCACCTCGGTGGCTACCCTCTGGGATTCTGGTTTGCTCACCAGGGCTCCATGTACATCTTTGTGATCCAGATTTTTTACTACGCCTGGCGCATGAACAAACTGGACGTCGAGTTTGACGTTCACGAAGACTGAGGACTAAAACATGGATCTTCAAACCACAATCTACATCATGGTGGGCTTGAGCTTTGCGCTCTACATCGGTATTGCCGTCTGGGCACGTGCCGGTTCCACCAGTGAGTTTTACTCTGCGGGCGGCGCGGTGCACCCGGTGCTCAACGGCATGGCCACCGGCGCTGACTGGATGAGCGCGGCGTCGTTCATCTCCATGGCCGGCCTGATCGCCAACATGGGTTACGGCGGCGGCTTGTTCCTGATGGGCTGGACGGGCGGCTACGTGCTGCTGGCCATGTTGCTGGCACCGTACCTGCGCAAGTTCGGTAAATTTACCGTGCCGCAGTTCATTGGTGACCGTTTCTATTCGAAAGGTGCTTCGCTGATCGCCGTGATCTGTCTGTTGACGGCCTCGCTGACCTACATCATTGGTCAGATGACCGGTGTGGGCGTGGCGTTCTCGCGTTTCCTGGGCGTGTCCAGCGACGTCGGTATTTACGTCGGTATGGGCATTGTGTTTTTGTACGCCGTGTTCGGCGGCATGAAGGGCATCACCTACACCCAGGTGGCGCAGTATGTGGTGCTGATCCTGGCCTACACCGTGCCCGCCGTGTTCATTTCATTGCAACTCACCGGCAACTTCCTGCCGCAGCTGGGCCTGGGCGGCACCATGACGGGCACCGATATGTCGCTGTTGGCCAAGCTGGATGGCGTGGTGACTGACCTGGGTTTTGGCAAATACACCACCACCACGGCCGGTAGCACGCTCAACATGTTTGTCTACACCATGTCGCTGATGATCGGTACTGCCGGTCTGCCGCACGTCATCATGCGATTCTTCACGGTGCCTACCGTGAAAGACGCACGCTCGTCTGCGGGTTGGGCGCTGGTCTTCATTGCCATTCTGTACACCACGGCACCTGCTGTGGCGGCCATGGCCAAGCTGAACCTGCACTCGACGGTGAACACCGCCGTGGTCAAGGGTGGCGACTTGTACGCTCCTGAGGCCAGTATCCAGGCTGAGACACGTCCTGACTGGATGAAACGTTGGGAAAAGACCGGTCTGCTGAAGTTTGAAGACAAGAACGGTGATGGCCGCATCCAGTATTACAACGACGCGACCAAGAACGAAACAGCAAAAGCCAAGGCAACGGCTGCGGGCTGGAAGGGCAATGAGCTGTCAGTGAACGCCGACATCATTGTGCTGGCCAACCCTGAGATCGCCTTGCTGCCCAACTGGGTGATCGGTCTGGTGGCTGCCGGTGGCCTGGCTGCTGCGCTGTCCACGGCGGCGGGTTTGCTGATGGCGATTTCTTCTGCTGTGTCGCATGACCTGATCAAGAACATCTTCATGCCGGAGATCTCTGAAAAGGGTGAACTGCTGGCAGGCAAGATTGCCATGGCGGGTGCGATTGTGGTGGCGGGTTATCTGGGCTTGAATCCGCCCGGGTTTGCGGCGGGTACCGTGGCCTTGGCCTTCGGTATTGCGGCGTCTTCGCTGTTCCCGGCCATCATGATGGGTATCTTCAGCAAGAAGATGAACAAGGAAGGTGCCATGGCCGGTATGCTGGCAGGCTTGTTCATCACCCTGTTCTATGTGTTTGCGCACAAGGGCTTGTTCTTCGTCAAGGGCACCGAGTACCTCGGCCTCATTGGTGGACCCAACCCCTTCTTTGGCATCACGCCTGAAGCCTTCGGCGCCATTGGCGCGCTGGTGAACTTTGCTGTGGCTTTCGCTGTTGACAAGGTGACGCCCGAGCCACCGGCACACATCCAGCACATGGTTGAGGCAGTGCGTATTCCGCGCGGCTCCAAGCTGGTTGACGGTTCTCACTAAGCTTCAGGTCTCTGCCTGAATCAACCCTTGCCCGTAGCTACGGGTCGGGGTGACAATCAAAGCCCTGTCGGCCATCAAGCTGGCAGGGCTTTCTAATTTGTTCTGGAGCCTGACATGGTGTTTGATATCAGCGTCGCAATGACGTGGATTTTGTTTTTGGCGCTGTTCCCGATCAGCTTTGTCTGGCTGCGCCGGGCCTGGCGCATTGTGGTGAACCGAGATTTTTCCGAGGTGGGCATCAAGCGCGGCGAGGCGCCCGCCAATCCCGAAAAATTTGCCCCCTATGAAATGGCGATCAATCTGGTAGCCGGGGTGATCATTGTGTGCGTGATTGTTGCCGTGCTGGCGGGCTACTGGGAGTACAGCACCTGGAGCGCGATTGCCGGCAGCACCATCTGGTGCAAGTTCATTGCGAGCTTTGCGCTCAGTCGCCATGCCCACGCCAGTTGGCTCAAGGGCAAGGCCTGAGGTGCAAAAAACGCTTTCCTGACACCTCAGCATGAACAACAGTTTGACGACCCAGCGCCTGGTGGCTTTGTTTTGCTGCGGCTGGGTGCTGTTGAATTTTCCGCTGTTGGGCTTGTGGGACGTGGATACCACGGTGCTGGGCGTGCCGCTGTTTCCGGCAGCCTTGATGGCCTTGTGGGCCTTGTTGATTGTGGCCGTGGCGTGGTTGATGGAGCGGCATACGCCTGAGATGAAGGACGACTAGCCATGCTGTCACCCGTGCTGGTCGTCGGGGCTTCATTTGCTTACCTGCTGCTGCTCTTTGCCGTGGCCATCTTTGGCGACTGGCGCGCCGCCCAGGGCCGCTCGATCATTGCCAACCCCTGGACTTATTCCCTGTCGCTGGCGGTCTATTGCACCGCCTGGACCTACTTTGGCAGCGTCGGGCGCGCGGCGTCGGGTGGTATCTGGTTTTTGCCGATTTACCTGGGGCCGACGCTGGCCATGACGCTGGGCTGGCTGGTGCTGCGCAAGATGATCCGCATTGCCAAGACCTACCGCATCACCTCGATTGCCGACTTTATTGGCAGCCGCTACGGCAAAAGCCCGCTGCTGGCCGGCCTGGTGACGCTGATTGCCGTGGTGGGCATCGTGCCCTACATCGCGCTGCAGCTCAAGGCGATTTCTGCCGGTTATGGCTTGCTCACGGCGACTAGCCTGGGCGAGTTGCCCGCGCAGGCGCACTGGACGCAGGACAGCACTTTTTACATGGCCCTGGCGCTGGCGGGGTTCACCATGGTGTTTGGTGCCCGGCATCTGGATTCGGCGGAGCGTCACGAAGGCCTGGTGGCGGCCATTGCCTTCGAGTCGGTGGTCAAGCTCATTGCTTTTCTGGCGGTGGGGCTGTTTGTGGTGTATGGCATGTTCAATGGCCTCACCGACGTTTTTGCGCGGGCCCACGCGGTGCCCGACCTGGCCAAACTGCTGCGGCTGGAACAGGGTGGCAGCTTTGCCTGGACACAGTGGTTTGCGTTGACGCTGCTGTCGATGCTGTCCGTGATCTTTTTGCCGCGCCAGTTCCAGGTGATGGTGGTTGAAAATGTGCGTGAGAGCCACTTGCGTCGCGCGGTCTGGGTGTTCCCGCTCTACCTGTTGGCCATCAATCTGTTTGTCCTGCCGATTGCCCTGGGCGGCTTGCTGTATTTCGGGCCGGGACAGATGAATGCCGACAACTTTGTCCTGTCATTGCCTCTGGCGGCAGGGCAGCCGGCGCTGGCCTTGTTTGCGTTCATTGGCGGCTTGTCGGCTGCCACCGGCATGGTGATCGTGGAGACGATTGCGGTCTCCACCATGGTCTGCAATGAGCTGGTGATGCCGCTGCTGCTGCGTACCCGGCATTTCAAATCCGGGGCCGGGTACGACTTGACGCGCGTGCTGCTGGTCATCCGTCGTGCCGCCATTCTGGGCGTGCTGGTGCTCGGCTATGTGTACTTTCACCTGGCAGGCGAGGCCTATGCCCTGGTCAGCATTGGCCTCATCAGCTTTGCCGCCGTGGCCCAGTTTGCACCCGCGGTGCTGGGTGGCCTGTACTGGAAGGGGGCCACGCGCCAGGGTGCGCTGGTGGGCTTGCTGGCAGGCTTTCTGATGTGGTGCTACACGCTGATGTTGCCATCCCTGGCCAAGTCGGGCTGGTTGCCGGATGTATTTTTGAACCAGGGCCTGCTGGGTTTGAGCTGGTTGCTGCCCGAGCAGCTGTTTGGCCTGCGTGGGCTGGACAACCTGACGCATTCGCTGTTCTGGAGTTTGCTGGTCAATATTGGCGCTTATGTGGGCTTGTCACTGTGGCGTGCGCCCAATGGCCAGGAAGCCAGTCAGGCACTGCTGTTTGTCGATGTGTTCGAGCGCACCACCATAGCGCGGCCCGTGTTTTGGCGCGGTCGCGCCACGGTGCCGGATTTGCTGCGTTTGTGTGAGCGTTTCATGGGGCCGGAGCGGACACAAACGCTGTTTTCGGCCTATGCGCGTCAGGTGGGGGCGAGCAGTCTGAGCGGCATCACGCCTGATGCGCGTCTGGTTCAGTTTGTTGAAACCCAGTTGGCGGGTGCGGTCGGCAGTGCCTCGGCCCGGGTGCTGGTGGCCAGCAGTGTCGAAGAAGAAACCCTGACGCCAGACGATGTCTTGCGCATTCTGGACGAAACCTCGCAGTTGCGCGCGCACTCGCTGGAGTTGGAAGAAAAGTCGGCCTCGCTGGAGCGCGCCACGCGCGAGTTGCGCACGGCCAATGAGCAGCTCAAGAGTCTGGACCGGCTCAAGGACGACTTCATGTCGTCGGTCACCCATGAGCTGCGCACGCCGCTCACCTCGATTCGGGCGCTGGCCGAGCTGATGCGCGACGACCCCGCCATGGAAGAGGCCAGGCGCAGCCAGTTCATCGCCATCATCGTCAGCGAGACCGAGCGCCTGTCCAGGCTGGTGAACCAGGTGCTGGACATGGCCAAGATCGAGTCGGGCCATGCCGAGTGGCACAACGCCGAGGTGGACTTGTGCGCGCTGGTGCGGCAAGCGGTGGTGACCACCTCGGAGCTGTTTCGGGAGCGGCAAACGCTGGTGCAGGTCCATGTGCCTGAGCATCCGCTGGTGTTGCTGGCCGACCCCGACCGACTGACCCAGGTGATGCTGAATTTACTCTCCAACGCCGCCAAGTTTGTGCCGGTGCCCGGGGGTCGGGTTGATGTAAGCCTGAGCAGCGACGATACCGGCGTGACGCTGATGGTGCGTGACAACGGTCCCGGGGTCTCGGCCGAGCAGCAGGCGCTTATTTTTCAGAAATTCCGCCAGGGCGGCGATGCCGCCAACCGGCCGCAGGGCACCGGCCTGGGGCTGCCGATCAGCCGCCAGATTGTGGAGCATTTTGGCGGCAGGCTGTGGCTGGAGTCAGCGCCCGGGCAGGGGGCGGCGTTTTGTTTTTACCTGCCCTTCAAAGCATAAAAGAGGAGAGTGAGATGAGTCCGAAAATACTGGTGGCCGACGACGAGCCCAATATTGTGATTTCGCTCGAGTACCTGCTCAAGCGCGAAGGCTACAACGTGGTGATTGCGCGTGACGGCCAGGAGGCGGTGGATGCCATCTTGCGTGAACTCCCGGACCTGGTGCTGCTGGATGTGATGATGCCCAAAAAATCCGGTTTTGAGGTGTGCCAGGAAGTGCGCAGCCTGGATGCGGTGCAGGCCACCAAAATCCTGATGCTGACTGCCAAGGGACGCGACACCGATGTGGCCAAGGGCCTGGCGCTCGGCGCGGATGGCTACATGACCAAACCATTTGCCACCCGCGAGCTGGTGCAGAAGGTGGCAGAGATGCTGGGCAAAGCCGCATGAACCGTCGCAGGATCGACCGGCGCCTGCTGCTGGCGATTGCCGTCATCGGCCTGGCCACGGTGGTCTGGCTGCTGCTGACGATTGGCTTGATTGCTTCCACCCTGGCGCCCGAACAACGCGCATTGCTGGCGGATCAACTGGCACCCCGTTTTGTCCTGATCGGCCTGACCTGGGTGTTTGGCCTGGTGGTGATTGGCGCGACCCTGCGCTGGCTGTTTCGGCGTTATGCCAGTGCGCCGGGGCGGCTGCTGGAACAAACCAGGGTGTTGCTGGCGGCGCCGCAAGCCGCCCCCATGAACCACCGCGGCACCAGCGAAACCCAGGCGCTGGCCGAGGTGATTTTTCAACTCGCGACCCAGCGCGATAGCTTGCGCCAGGATGTGGCAACACAAATTGCCCAGGCCAGCCTGAGCGTGCAGCAGGAAAAAAACCGTCTGGCTGCGCTGATGTCGGAGTTGACCCAGAGCGTGGTGGTGTGCAATCTGGATGGCCGCATCATCTTGTACAACAACCGCGCCCGCCTGCAGTTCAAAACCTTATCGGTGGCGCCCACCTTGGCCGGTGGTGCCGAACTGGTCGGCATCGGGCGCTCCATTTACGCGGTATTCGACCGGCAACTGGTGGCGCACGCGCTGGAGAGCATCCAGCAGCGCATCAAGCGGGGCGCGGGCAGCCCGTCAGCCCAGTTCGTCACCGCCACCCAGGCCGGTCAATTGCTCAAGGTGCAAATGGCACCGGTGCGCAATGTCGACGCCATGGGCGCTGCGCCTGAGATCAGTGGCTTTGTCCTGATGCTCGACAACGTGACCCGGGTTTTTGAGGAGGAGCATTTGCGCGACCAGTTGCTGCATGGCCTGACCGAGGGCAGCCGCTCTTCGCTGGCCAACATTCAGGCCGCCGTCGAGATGCTGGCCTACCCGGATCTGGAGGCGCCCATGCGCGATCGTTTTCTGACCGTGGTGCGTGAAGAGGTGACCAGCATGAGCACGCGCATCAACACCATGACGCAGCAAGCCGCGCAGGGCCTCAAGGCGCGCTGGCCCATGGAAGAAATGCTGGGCGCCGACGTGCTGCTGGCTTGCCAGCGGCGCATTGAGGCGCGCAGCCAGCGCCCGGTGACACTGGAAAACCTGGACGCCAGTGTCTGGCTGAAGGTGGACAGCTTCAGCCTGACACAGGCGCTGGACTATCTGGCGCTGCGCCTGGTGGACGAGTTTGACATCAAGTTTTTCCGCTTGCGCCTGCAAGCCAACGCTAACCGGGCCCAGCTCGATTTGATCTGGACCGGCCAGGCCATGAACACCGAGACCATGATGAGCTGGGAAATGGACAGCATGCGCTTTGGTGCCGAGAGCACGCCGCTCACGGTGCGCGATGTCGTCGAGCGCCACGGCGGCGAAATGTGGTTTGCGCGCGAACGCGTGCGCCACGAGGCGTTTTTCAGGTTTTTGTTGCCCATGGCCAGCGTGCAGGAGCAACTGGAAGCCACGCAGATTCTGCAAAACGACAGCCGCCCCGAGTTTTACGACTTTGACCTGTTCCAGGTCACCGATCAAAGCAGCGCGCTGGAGGATCGCCTGCTCAATGAACTCTCATTCACTGTCTTTGACACCGAGACCACGGGGCTGAATCCGGCAGAGGGCGATCAGATCATCCAGATCGGCGCGGCGCGCATTGTCAATGGCAAGCTGTTGCGTCAGGAGAGCTTTGAGCAACTGGTCAACCCCGGGCGGCTGATTCCGGCTGCGACGGTTTCGATCCACGGCATCACGCAGGACATGGTCAAGGGCAAGCCGCCCATTACCGAGGTGTTGCCGGCGTTTTACACCTTTGCCCAGGATACGGTGCTGGTGGCGCACAACGCCGCCTTTGACATGAAGTTCTTGCAACTGCAGGAGCGCCACACCGGCCTGGTGTTCAACCATCCGGTGCTCGATACCCTGTTGCTGTCGGCGGTGGTGCACCCGAACCAGGAATCGCACCGGCTCGAAGCCATTGCCGAGCGCTTCAACATCACCGTGCTGGGGCGCCACACCGCGCTGGGCGATGCCATCGTCACCGCCGAGGTCTGGCTGCGCCTGCTGCCCCTGCTGCAGGCCATGGGCATCACCACGCTGCGCCAGGCGCGTGAGGCGGCGCAAAAAACGTATTACGCGCGCTTGAAATACTGAAATACTAAAACTGCCCGCCCGAATAGCGCTGGCCCAGGACGCCTTGCAGGGTTTGCACCACGCTGAAGGCGTCCTTGAGGTGGCTGCGCTCAAAATTGGAGAGTTCTTCCAGAGCCAGAAAGTTGTCAGGCGCCTGGCCCTGCGCCATTTGCCGCGCCTGGTGGGCAATACGCAGCTTGCCCAGGAACTCCAGCGCGCCGCGCAGGTCGCGCGCGCTTTGCTCGGTCACCTCCCCGGCCTGCGCCGATTGCTCGAGCCGGTCATGGGTGTTGGCCACCGTGACGCCGGCGGCCAGTGCATAAACCCGCGCCAGATCGACGATCGGCACGATGCCGGTGTGTTTGAGGTCGATGGTGTGCGGGTTGTCGCCGCCTTTGCTGAGGGTGATCTGGCCAAATAAGCCCAGCGGCGGCCGGTGCTTGAGCGCGTTGCTGACCATGTGCGCCAGAAACAGGCTGTTGCCCCTGGTGTGTTGCACCACCTGCTGGCGCAGCCCGTCGAGCAGTTCGGCTTGGCCGTGGATGGCGCGCAGGTCAAAAAACACGCAGGTCAGCATCAGTGACTTGGGCTTGGGGCTGTCCACCCATTTGCGGAAATAGTCGGCCCAGACCCGGCGCGGCTGGCGCCAGGTGTCGGTCATGGCCATCATGTCGCCCGGGCAGTGGATGTAGCCGCACTCGGCCAGGCCGTCACAGACAAATTTGCTGAACGCCTTGAAGTACCCGCCGTGCGCCGCCTCGTCAAACGCATCGTCCAGGATCAGGCAGTTGTCCTGGTCCGATTTGGCTGTTTGTTCGTTGCGTGCCTGGCTGCCGGCCGCCACCCAGACGTAGTCCACCGGGGCCGGCCCGAGTTGCGCTTCAGCCAGATGGATCAGCCGGGTGGTGATGGCATCGGTGATGGCGGTGATGATGTGGCCGGTGCTGTAGGCGCTGGCGTCCGCCGCGGCCAGGTTCTGCTGCAGTTGCCTGACCCGGCCACTGATGTTTTTCAGGCCATCGAGGGTGCTTTGCTTGTAGATGTCGCCGGCCAGATAGACGGCCGAGGTGCTGTGCTGCTCGGTCAGATCGGTGGCGGTGATCATGCCCAGGATGTTGCCGCCTTCCATCACCGGCATGTGGTGGATGTTGTGGCGCGCCATCAGCAGCAGGGCTTCAAATGCCGGACTGTTGGCGCTCACGGTCATGGGCGCCAGCGTGGCAATGTCGGAAACGGGGCGGCTGGTGTCCAGGTTGAGCGCGACCACGCGGTTGCGCAGGTCGCGGTCGGTGACCAGGCCAAACAGCAGGCCTTGCTCGACCAGCAGCACGGAGGACACCCGCAGATCGCGCATCAGCACCGCGGTGGCCTGGATCGAGGTGTCGGGGGCAAGGGTGATGGGGGCGCGCTTGATCAGGGTGCGGATGGGGGTGCCCAGCAGGTTCAGTGCCGTGCTGGATTCGCTGACCTGCTGGTTCTGCTCTGCCGGCGGTTGATGCACCGGCTGTAAGGACGGTAAAAAATACGCCAGTTGGGCATGTTTGGTACATAGCTGCGCCAAGGCCGGTGCAGGCAGCCAGGCCAGTTCGCAATCGGCCGCAGCGACGGCCTGCCAGGTTGCCAATTGCGGCGTTGGGGTGACACCAAAACCAAACAGGTCACCTGCTTCGAGTTGCACCGACAAATTCAGATCCGGATCGCTCAGGCGTACCGAGCCATGCAGGATCAGGCCCAGCCGGTCTGGCAGCTGGCCTTGCGCCAGCAAGGTGGCGCCCGCTGTGGCGCTGGCCAGTGTGAATTGACCCGCCAGTGCCTCACGGCTTTTGCTGCTGAGCTGGGCAAAAACCCGCTGCCGCGACAAGTGGCTGTTTAACAGGGACGGGAGCTTGGGCGTGGCGGGCATGACAGATCACTCAGGGTTGTGTCGGTTGGGCTGGGCAATTTTCGGCAAGCTGGCTCAGTTTGAAATTGCCTTCACACCTTAACCTGCCGACTGCAGCGCCAGTCCGGCGTGTTCGCGCAGCGGGTGGAAGTGGATCTTGGGGAAGCGCTCCTGCGCCAGACGCACATCGTAGGGGCTGGTGCACAGGTAGGCCAGGGTGTCGGCCGCGTCGCGCGCCATGCGCTGCGGGTAGGCGTAGACAAATTCCTTGAGTTCGGCGGGCGAGTCGGCGGTGATCCAGCGCGCACCGGTGTACTGGCTGCTCTCCAGGCGCACGTCGGCATCGTATTCGCCCTTGAGGCGGTGCTGCACCACCTCGAACTGCAGCTGGCCAATGGCGCCGAGCAGCATGTTGCCGCCCATTTCGGGCTTGAACACCTGGATCGCGCCTTCTTCGCCCAACTGCGCCAGGCCCTGTTGCAACTGTTTGGTGCGCAGCGGGTTTTTCAGCACCACGGTCATGAACATCTCGGGGGCAAAAAACGGCAGGCCGGTGAACAGCAGGTTGACCGAGCCGTCGGTGATGGTGTCGCCCAGTTGCACGCCGCCGTGGGTGGTGAAGCCGACGATGTCGCCGGCATAGGCTTCTTGCACCGCCTCGCGGCGCTGGCTCATGAAGGTCACCACGCTGGTCGGGCGCAGTTCCTTGGCCGTCCTCATCACCTTGAGCTTCATGCCCGGCGTGTATTTGCCCGAAGCAATGCGCACAAAGGCGATGCGGTCGCGGTGGTTGGCGTCCATGTTGGCCTGCACCTTGAACACCACGCCCGAAAAGGCGTCGTCCTCGGGCTGCACTTGTTTGATGACCGGCTGCTTGTTGACCACGAATGAGCTGGTGCGCGGACCCGGTGACGGCGCCAGGTCGACCAGCGCGTCGAGCACTTCCATGACACCGAAGTTGTTGACGCCCGAGCCAAAGAACACCGGGGTTTGTTTGCCGGCCAGAAAAGCCTCGCGGTCAAAGGCGGGCGAGGCGCCGGTGGCGAGTTCCATGCTTTCCAGTGCGGTGTCCCATTCATGGCCAAAGCGGGCCTGCAGCGCCGCCGGGTCGCTCAAAGGCATGGCTTCGAAGTCGTGCGGCAGGCGCTCCGAGCCGGACTCAAACACCGTCATGGTCTGGGTGCGCAGATTGATGATGCCGCCAAAAGTCTTGCCCTGGCCCACCGGCCAGGTCATGGGCACGCAGGGCATGCCGAGTTCGCGCTCGACCTCGTCGAGGATGTCGAGCGGGTCGCGCACCTCGCGGTCCATTTTGTTGATGAAGGTGATGATGGGTGTGTCGCGCTGGCGGCAGACCTCGATCAGGCGCCGGGTTTGACTCTCGACACCGTTGGCCGCGTCAATCACCATCAGCGCTGAATCGACAGCGGTCAGCACGCGGTAGGTGTCTTCGGAGAAGTCCTTGTGGCCGGGGGTGTCGAGCAGGTTGATGACGTGGTCGCGGTAGACCATTTGCATCACGCTGGAGGCCACCGAGATGCCGCGCTGTTTTTCGATCTCCATCCAGTCGCTGGTGGCATGGCGCGAGGCCTTGCGCGCCTTCACCGAGCCGGCGATCTGGATCGCGCCCGAGAACAGCAAGAGTTTTTCTGTGAGTGTGGTTTTACCCGCATCGGGGTGCGAGATGATGGCAAAGGTGCGGCGGCGGCGGGTTTCAAAAGCGTAGGTCACTGGCGTTTCTCAAGTCTGGAGTGGCTGCGAGCCCGGTTGGGCGCTGGCTGCGCATCGCGCCCGGGTTTGAGCAGGCGGAGCAAAGGCGAACAATTCAGCCATCAGGGATTTTTGCTATTTTAAAGGGCGGGGGGCGCCGATTTGGGCTGCGAATTGGTGCTAAATTCAAGCGGTCACAGTTGCAGCAGGTGTTATCCATCATGGCCATACAGACAATCCCTACGCAGCCGTTTGCAGGGCAGCGTCCCGGTACCTCAGGTTTGCGCAAGAAAGTGACGGTATTCACCCAGCCTCACTACCTGGAAAACTTCGTCCAGGCGCTGCTGGATGTGCTTAATGCCGGCGGGGCTGACAGTCAAGTCTTGCATGGGCAGACGCTGGTGCTGGGCGGCGATGGTCGTTTTTACAACCGCACGGCGGTGCAGACGATTCTGAAATTGGCCGCCGCCAACGGCGTGGCGCGCGTGCTGTTGGGGTGTGGCGGGATTTTGTCCACGCCTGCGGTCAGTGCCGTGATTCGCCGGCGCCAGGTTTTCGGTGGCATCGTGCTGTCGGCCAGCCATAACCCGGGGGGGGCAGACGGTGACTTCGGCATCAAGTACAACGCCGGCAATGGCGGCCCGGCCAACGAGTCGCTGACCGAAGCGGTGTATGCCCGCACCCAGCTGGTGCGTGAACTGCGCATCAGCGATGCACCCGATATCGACATCGATCACCTGGGCCTGCTTCAGATCGAGCAGATGCAGGTGGAGGTGATAGACCCGGTGGCGGATTACGCGGCGGTGATGCGCGCATTGTTTGACTTTGAGCTGCTGCGCGGCATGTTTCGGAGCGGCTTCACCCTGCGTGTCGATGCCATGAATGCGGTGGGGGGCCCCTATGCCAGGGCGATTCTGGAGGGTGAACTTGGGGCGCCTGCCGGCACCGTCGTCAACGCCGAGCCGCTGGAAGATTTTGGTGGCCTGCACCCCGACCCGAATCCGGTCAACGCCGAAGACCTGATTGCCCACATGCAGCGGCCCGATGCCCCCGACTTTGGCGCCGCCATGGACGGCGATGCCGATCGCAACATGGTGGTTGGGCGCAACTTTGTCGTCGCACCCTCTGACAGCCTGGCCCTGATGACGGCACACGCCAGGCTGATCCCGGGCTACCGGGACGGTTTGGCCGGGGTGGCGCGTTCCATGCCGACCTCGGCAGCGGTGGACCGGGTGGCCAACGCCATGGGTTTGACCTGCTTCGAGACCCCCACCGGCTGGAAATTTTTTGGCAACCTGCTCGATGCCGGGCGCGTGAGTTTGTGCGGTGAAGAGAGTTACGGCACCGGCTCCAGCCATGTGCGCGAAAAGGACGGGCTGTGGGCCATTCTGTTCTGGCTCAGTTTGCAGGGCGCGACCGGCCGTTCGGTGGAGACCCTGGTGCGCGAGCATTGGCATGTTTATGGCCGCAATTACTACAGCCGGCACGACTATGAGGGCATCGCCGTGGATACGGCCAATACCTTGATGGCCGATTTGCGCGCCGCCTTGCCCAACTTGTCCGGACGGAAGTTTGGTAGCCGCCAGGTGGTGCTGGCCGATGATTTTGCTTACACCGACCCGGTGGATGGCTCGGTATCGAGCCAGCAAGGCATCCGCCTGATTTTTGATGACGGCGCACGCGTCATTTTTCGGCTATCTGGCACCGGCACTGAAGGGGCGACGCTGCGGCTGTACCTGGAACGTTATGAGGCAGATGTGGCCAGGCAGGATCAACCGGTGCAGCAGGTCCTGGCTGAACTGGCGACGGTGGCCGAGCAAGTGGCTGGCATCCGGGCGCGTACCGGCATGACCGGTCCCACGGTGGCCACCTGAACCAACAAGATTCATCAACGAGGAGACCTTCATGGTGCAAGTGCAAGTTGACAAAAGAGCCCCGGAAACCCATCAACTGGTGAGGCACACGGTAGCCCTGATTCTGGCCGGTGGGCGCGGCTCGCGGCTCAAACAGTTGACCGACACCCGCGCCAAACCGGCGGTGTACTTTGGTGGCAAGTTCCGCATCATTGACTTTGCCCTGTCCAATTGCCTGAATTCGGGCATTCGGCGCATGGCGGTGGTGACGCAGTACAAGTCGCACTCGCTGATGCGCCACATGCAGCGCGGCTGGAGTTTTTTGCGCGCCGAGCTCAATGAAATGGTGGACCTGTTGCCGGCCCAGCAGCGGGTCGGTGAAGAGCATTGGTACCGTGGCACAGCCGATGCCATCTACCAGAACCTGGACATCATCCGCTCCAGCAGGCCGCAGTACATCGTCATCCTGGCGGGCGACCATGTGTACAAGATGGACTACTCGATCATGCTCAGGGACCATGTGGTGCGCGGTGCGGGCTGCACAGTGGGGTGTATCGAAGTGCCGCGTGCCGAAGCCAGTGCGTTTGGCGTCATGGCCATCGATGAAGCGCGTGTCATCAACGCCTTTGTTGAAAAGCCCGCTGATCCGCCCGCCATGCCAGGCAATGATGCGGTGTCGCTGGCCAGCATGGGGATTTATATTTTCAGTGCCGATTACCTCTACCAGTTGCTCGATGATGACCTGGCCAATCCGCAGTCCGAGCATGACTTTGGCAAAAACGTCATCCCGCGGGCGGTGGCTGACGGCCGGGCGCTGGCGCACCCGTTTGGCCTGTCCTGCATTTCGCGGGTCACAGGCGTTGCGCCTTACTGGCGCGATGTCGGCACGATCGACGCGTTTTGGTCGGCCAATCTGGACCTGGCCTCGACCGTGCCCGAGCTTGACATTTATGACACCGACT
>Ga0209343_10004571_pt1 | contig 17038 bp, 20 predicted proteins | sample RifCSPlowO2_02_FD_184026 | JGI IMG/M metagenome (GOLD analysis project Ga0209343, IMG submission 184026) | Groundwater microbial communities from Rifle, Colorado - Rifle CSP2_plank lowO2_0.2 (SPAdes) (version 2) | ecosystem: Environmental > Aquatic > Deep subsurface > Groundwater | place... | reverse complement strand
GAAAATGTTGATTTCTTTCATATAACCCTCGCTCTTTTATGGGGCGTTTTCGTTTTTCTCAAAGATGAATCCGTGCGATCACTGTAAGCCGCTCGTTTTACTGGGGGCGATAATAGTTCTTCGTGTTCAAAATATTTGCCACTCATATCAGTTTCCTTGGGACCTCATTTTTATAAAAAATGCCACAACCCTAAATTTTTATCGGGCTATGGCATATCGCAATGATAGCGTTTTTAATCGAGTATTCTCGAACAACCTTCGCCCATTAAAATTAGCACTTTAAGCATTTCTCCTCAGCAACGGAGGCGTATCCTGAGCGTATTCGCTCTCGTGCCATACGACAATATTCCGGAGAAATATCAATGCCAATATAATTTCGTTTAAGATCTCTCGCGACAACGGCTGTCGTTCCCGATCCCATAAATGGGTCGAGTACTATACGACCATCTGTCGATGAAATAATCCGCTGAATTAAAGACACTGGAAATGGGGCAGGATGCCCATTTTTCATTTCCTGTGTAAATTCCCATACATCGCCATAGGCATTAGCTTTTGACGCCAATTTAAAATCTGGCTTCGCAATCAGATATATAACCTCGTAAGTAGGCAGGAAATAGCCCGCATTAAAATTAATACCGCCCTTTCTTTTCCAAATGATTATCTGGCGCACAGGGAATTTACTGACAATATCATGGCGGTCTTGAAGCAAGCCATTTTGTACCCGCCATTTGTGATTATAAAAGATCGCGCCATCATTTCCTATTAACCTATACATTTCGTCCAGACACTTAATTTGCCATGCAACATATTCTTCATGCGGCATACAGTCGTCATGATGACTGTATCCATTAATTAAAGCTGCTCTAGACCATTTGCCACCACGCCCATCCTTCATGCCGTTTCCGGTAGAATTCTTAAGGTTGTAAGGCGGAGAAGTCACGATCAAGTCAATTGATTCGTCCGGCATTGTTTTCATTACTTCTAAACAATCACCGTAAATAATCTTATTAAGATAATCTTTAGGAAATTTTAGTTTAGTGCTCATTTCATTCTTTCGATAATAGGTTAATCAAAATCACTACTGTCCCAATGTTGAATGATACATTTTTTGTAACTTATTTAAGGTCAATATGTTGTTATCCAAAATAGCTGTAATCGATTTGAAATTGCCTGTACGCTTTGGCCGTTCTTCACGCAAGAAAGGAACAGCCAATGAATACAGGGAAAACGATTTTTGCTCAATTGATGGAGCATCTTCCGCTTCACGAGTTTCGCAAATGCGTCCATCGTTATCAAGGCAATTACAAAGTTCAAAGTTTTTCATGTCTCGACCAGTTTTTGGTGATGGCGTTTGCCCAACTGACTTATCGAGAAAGTCTCCGGGATATCGAAGCTTGCCTTCGGGCGATGCGTTCCAAACTTTACCATATGGGAATTCGTGGCAACATATCCCGGAACAATCTGGCTCACACCAACGAAACCAGAGATTGGCGTATCTATGCCGATTTTGCTCAAGTTTTGATCTCAATTGCACGCCACCTTTATGCCGCAGACGACTTCGGAATCGAACTGGATCAAACCGTTTACGCCTTCGATTCAACTACGATCGATCTTTGCCTGTCTCTTTTTCCTTGGGCCAGATTCCGCGCTCACAAAGCCGCCGTCAAGCTTCATACGCTTCTGGATTTAAGAGGCTGCATTCCCTCTTTTATCCACATTACAGATGGGAAAGTCCACGATGTCAACATTCTCGACGAGCTGACTCTGGAACCCGGATCGTTCTATGTAATAGACCGGGCTTACATGGATTTCGCCCGGCTTTATACCTTTACTCAATGCTCGGCCTTTTTTGTGATTCGTTCCAAAAACAATCTCCGGTTCAGGAGACTCTATTCGCATCCCGTCGACAAATCAACCGGACTGATATCGGATCAAACGATTATCCTGTCTGGTTTTTACGCCTCCAAAGACTATCCCGAAAAACTTCGGCGTGTCCGTTACTTCGACGCCGGAACAGGCAAACGGCTTACATTCTTGACCAACAATTTCACTCTTCCGGCTCTTGTCATCGCCCAACTTTACAAATGCCGTTGGCAAGTGGAACTTTTTTTCAAATGGATCAAGCAACACCTCAGGATCAAAGCATTTTACGGAACTTCCGAGAATGCGGTCAAAACTCAAATTTGGATCGCAGTTTCGATTTACGTCCTGACAGCTATTGTCAAAAAACAACTCGGGTTGGAGCAATCGCTCTACACAATTCTACAGATTTTGAGCATTACTCTTTTCGAGAAAATCCCGATATTACAAGCACTTACAGAATTTCAAGAAACAACTAACAACTATGAAAACGATAACCAATGGATGCTATTCAACTTATAATGGGACAGCTGTGAATCAAAATACCTCTTTAACATCATCATAGAGATCCGACCACACGCCTTGCTTAAGCCGAAATTTCGTTCCGTGGTTATGCCCCGTTCGGGCGTCAAAATCAATCAACAAGCTTCCTGCCTCGACACAGCACAAGAATTTCTCAAATGAAAAACCAGATAGAACAGAAAGATGTTGATAACAAAAATACTCATGCCCGTCATCAATTTTGGCCTCAGCGATAACATAAAAACAATTCTTTATTTTTTCACCAATCGCATACTTCAAATCTTCAAAGCCCCAATAAGGTTCAGGTGAAATTGCCCCCAAGCCGGCTCTTTTTTCTACAGATGATAGCCAAGCCTTAATTACAGGATCTGATGCGTCAGCCTTTTTTGAGTCAAATACAAACCGCAACTTCTTGGCAGTACGATCAACACCCACTGTAAATCCGCGATTTGTAAAACAGCTGGCGCTTGTGGTAGATCGAAAACTCATTTCAGTCTTAGGGTATTTAGACCCTGCCTGTTTATGTGGCCAGCCATGTTTTGGTAAAAGAATATTGTTTACAATCCGAGCCGCTGTTGGCGATGGTTCAATGTGCTTTAATGTTATAAGCGAAGAAGAATGCGCCCGTTGTCCCTTAAGCTCCCATTCTCGAGCATTAGGAATCGGCAGATTGTTCTCTGTAATGCCAAGAAGAACTTCGAGCGTGTTGCCCACAGCGCCATCATTTCGAGTGTCTCGTGTTTGTTTTACGCTTTTATGCCACCCCTTCGATGCAATAGCTTTGATCTCCTTGATTAGCTCATCCTTGGAAAATAATTTCATAAGATCCCTTTCATTAAAGCCTTTTTGGGGGCGGCTTCCAGAAATCTAAAAGATATTCAAAAGTTACACCCATAGTTATATAGTTGCTTGGCCAACCGAAAATACCAATACCATTGACCACATTGGTGCGATCCCATATTATGACATTTCGCAATTCATAACCTCGCTTACGAAGCTCCTCAATTAATGAAACATGAATCGTTATACGTTGGTTTTCCCACCACATATCCGGAACGTTAATAACACAATGCGCTTTCTCTTTCAAAAGAGGCAGTAATCCTTCAAAAATATCTCCCATGGCCACCGCATACGAATCTATTGCCATTGTGCCCAAATCACGAGCGTCTTGAGAATATTGCTCAACCTTACCTAATTGTGCATTATTTCTGTCGCGTCGAGATTTATTTTGGCGTGATCGATTTAAAAGATTTGCGTAGGGTGGAGATGTCCAGATCAAGCTTACGGTATTAGGGGAAATGTATTTTGCAATATTTCTGGCGTCATCCTGAACGGCCATCTGAGTAGAAGCGTTAAATAAGTTTGGATTTTTTTGGAGCCGTTTGACACACAACTCTACGTATTTTTTTTGAAGATCAAAACCGACAGCATTCCGATTTAGATCGTTCGCGGCAATAAGCGATGTTCCACTCCCAACAAATGGATCAATAACCAGCTGGCCTTGATGCGTAAATAATTCTATAACTTTTTTCGCGAGGGATATAGGAAAAGTTGCGGGATGAACTGATTTATCTCTGATATCGCGGGCCTCATAAAAAAACTGCCAAACTCCTATTTGAGATTTTAGCCAGTCCTTTGGAGTCATACAGTTAATGTGCGTATAGCCACATTTACATAAACGCTCGTGAGCGATATCTAATTTTGCGCCATACGAAGGATCGCTCTCAAAAACAGCCAAATGTTTTTGTTCTGTTTTACCATTGCTATTTATGTCCGACTCGACAGCTCTTTCTTCGACTGTACTATGACCAAAACTTTGATTTGTCATTTTTTTCTCTTCTATTCTTTTCTCAAATGGTTACTTTGCCTAATCAAAATCAAACTACATATTCGGAATTGTTGCCACGACCACTCCCTGAATCTGAAAATCTTTTGTCAGCACAATAGGCTGATGCTGTTTATTTTTTGATCTCGGTTTTAATACAACTGTTTCACCGGCTTCGTGGAATTCCTTAACAGTTGCCTCATTATCAATCAACGCCACAACAGTGTCGCCACTCTTCGCAGTCACTTGCCGGCGAACTAAAACAAAATCGCCATCGCCAATTCCTTTTTGATTCATTGAATCACCTTTAGCTTTAAGCAGAAAATATCGGTGTGGCGGACGAGCCAATTTTGTGCTTACTGGTATTTTAGCTTGAATATTTTCTTCAGCAAGCATTGGGGCACCGCAAGCGACAACGCCAACCAATGGCACATCAATGGTCTGTGCACGAGTAGTATCATCACCAATACTTTTAACGAACTGCAAGCTCCCATCGTCCTTTCGACGCAATGCGCCTTTCTCAATTAGTTTATTAACAATCAGCGAGGCAGAACGAGGAGAGCGGTATCCAAGAGAAGACATAAGTTCACGCATAGACGGAATACGCCCTACGTTTATAATGAAGTTGCGTATTTCACGAATGGCTTCTAATTCTTTATTGGATACAATGGTTGTCTGCATGTATACAGCATTATACAGTCAGGATAATTTGTCAATGATTATTTTTAAAAATACCGGGATTCCCGGGAAAAATATATGGCTATAAGCCTTCTATTTCGGCCAAAGATTCAGCCCGGTTTCGGGATCGAACTCGCGGATAAGCTCGCCTCCTTGAAGTTCATGAATGTAATACTCTGCGGCGAATACGTTTGTGCCGGGCATGAGATGCCCGCCGTAACAATGTCCTTCCCAATCAGCAAGCGTGATATGTGCGTGAACAAAAATTTCGGAACCTTTGAGGGAAATATTTCCGACACAAGAAGTAATCTCAAGTTTCTTTTCCAAACTCACGCAGTAAACATACTTCTGCGCAGTTTGATCATAATAGCCCATCTTTGCGCTGGTCACTGCGCCGATCACCGTAAATGTTCCCAGCCGGATATTTTCTTTTTTGCAAAGTTCCGTAATCGAAGCCAAAAGGTCCGTATTGTAATCAAACCGACCGATAAACCTTCCACTTGGAGTCACTTGCATATAAAATTAATTTTAATTGATACGAGGCGTTGTTGTCATTTCCGTATGTTTTTGTAGGGGGCAATTCATGAATTGCCCCTACTCACGTTTTTCTATCAAAAAATGGATTCTTCGAAGTCGCACTCAAAGGAATCCCGTAAGCAATCTTCACCTCCGGCCCCAAAATCCCCATGTCAAGCGCCGCCTGCCCGACCGTATACATAATCCGGTTATCCACACGCCGATCCATCGCAACACTGACTGCCGAGCCAATCGCGATCCCAAGGTCTCCGGTATTAAATACACACGGAATTTCGGGGTGTTTATTTTTCTCGTCGCAGTTTGCCATCCCGCACATACCGCATTTTTTAAGGCCAAGCGATTTGATTTTAGAACCGAGAAGCACCATCACCGGCGCGGATAAAATATTTTCCGCATCCCGGGCAAACACCGGAGATTCATACTTCTTGGCCATCCCATTTAATTTTTGGGAAATCTGCTGAATCGCACCCTCTTCTAAGATGACTGATACCATATTGTTTTCACCACACCCCTTTGGCGCAGTCTCGGCCGCTATAACCATTTCCTGTGCAACCGACATGAGCGCTGTTTGAATGATTTGCTTCCCGGAAATAGCTTGCATACAAAATCCTTTGTTTAAATTTCGTTAAATCAATCTTTCATCTACTTGATCCCGGGCAAATGTTTCAGCACCAAATTCAAGAGATCGTCTTGTTTAAATGGCTTTGTCATATAGGCGTTCGCCCCCAACACAATTCCAAGAATACGGTCTAAATCGGTTGATTTTGCGGTAAGCATAATGATCGGAATATTGGAAATGAATGGGTTTGGGTCTTTTCGCATCGCTTTACATAATTCTTCGCCTGATAATTTCGGCATTGCCAAATCCAAAATGATCAAATCGGGCAATTCTTTCCTCATCATATCGAGGCCGGCCGCGCCATCATTCGCCGTCAATACAATGAAACCTTCGTTCTCGAAAAGGTCTTTTATCATACTGGTAATTTCGGTTTCATCATCGATCACTAAGATTTTCATCTTTGATTCCATGTTTCCCCCGCGAAGAGCTTTCTTATATAATCGGTAATTTTAGAATTTCTCTTGAATGATTAACCCGACTTTCTCATCGATTGAAAAAATCGATGAGAAAGTCGGGTTAGATCAAAAATCGAATGACAAATTCAATATTATTGTTCAACTTGTTTGAGAACTTTGAGGAATTCATCCGCCACGATAAATCCGCGGATTCTCATCGGATTTCGGCCACCCGGACCTATTAACACGACGGCGGGAACCGATCGAATCTCATATTGATTGGCAATGGCAATAATGTCCGGCTGATGAACATACGATAAATCAACTTTAAATTTTTGATAATTCGAAAGAGCCTGAATCACCTGAGGATCGGTAAATGTTTCCTGTTTTAACTTGTAACAAGTCGGACACCATGCCGTCGAAAAATATACGATCGTGGGCTGCCCAGCTGTCAAAGCGGTATGCATCGCTTCGGTTGTATATTTTTGGAACCGGACGTGTTCCCGCGGCGCGCAGGCATCCGTTCCCTGAATTAAAAATAAGAAAAGGAAAAAGAAAAAAAAGTGTTTATTTTTCATAGCTTTTTAAAATATCACGCAACCGGTTGAAATTATCCCCGACAGCCTCCATGAACTGAACTCCCATTCCGTCGTCATCGACTCGAACCACCCGGCCGATTACCCGGATTGAATCCGAATGAAAATCCTCATCGGGCGAAAGAAGAAACTGGCACACCGTTCCCACGGCAAGTTTCCGGTGACAGGTCACAAACAAACCCGACAGGCTCACGTCCCGGACATAGCCGAAAATCTGAAAACTCTTTCCGTCGGTTACTTCCGTTTCAATTTGAGCGCTGAGCCGCTCGTATTGGCGTCTCTCTTGATTCGCATTCATTTTATTATTCACTTTTCTGAAATTTTGTTACATCATACCACATCACACTAAACGCGCATCGCATATTTTCCCCGGTTTTATCATTCATCCGGATACTTTACTTTTAAAAAATCAATTACCGTTTGCGCAATTTCGCAGTTTATTCCGTCCATTTTTTCTAAAATTGCAAGCGGCGTATCCCGAAGTTTCCGCAGAGACTCAAACGATGAAAGTAATATTTTCTTCCGTTTTTCTCCGACTCCCGGAATCTCATCCAAAACCGAACGGCTGAGCACCTTGCCTCTTAATGCCCGATGATAGGTAATCGCAAACCGGTGCGCTTCATCACGGATCTTTTGAAGCAACCGAAGAACGCTTGAATCGCGCGGAAAAATAATCGGATATTCAAATTTCGGAGAAAATACCCATTCGAACTTTTTTGCGATTGACAGCAGCTCTATTCCGGGGACATTCATCGCCTCAAGAACTTTTTTTGCCGCATTCAAATGCCCGCGGCCGCCGTCAATCACAATCAAATCCGGAAACCGGCTTTCGCTGCCCTCTAAAATGCCTTTGATCATCCGCCCGAGCGCTTCCGAAATCATCGCGTAATCGTCGATTCCAGAAACGCTTTTAATCTTGTACCGCCGGTACTCCATCGTATTGGCAAGCTCGCGATAAAAACAAACCTTAGACGCCACTGCCTGATCGCCGTGAATATTGGACACGTCAAAACATACGATTTTTTCGGGAAGTCTTTCCATTTTGAGAATTTTCCGAAGCTCGAGTGTTCCCCGAAGACCGATTCCATGTTCGGGTTTTTGGATATCAAAACGCTTTTTCCGGAACCAGCCCAAGGCTTCGATCTGACTTTTGAAAAATTGCGCGTCTTCAAACCGAAATTCATTCGCCGCAGATATCATCCTGTCGGTCAGATAATCCATCAGGCTTTTTCGCCCGCCCTGCAAAAAGGCTTTAACCTCCCGGATGAGCCGGTCATATTCTCTTTTCACCTCTGGTTTGATGCACGGCGCAAGACATTGACCAATATGGTAATAAAGGCAGGCACGTTTTGGAAGCGTTTGACATTTCCGAATCGGAAAAAGACTATTGATAATCCGGACCGCTTCCTGCAAAAGCCCTGAATCGGTATAGGGCCCGTAATAAGTCGCTTTCCGTTCGGTGCGATTACGGGTCACTAAAAGCCGCGGATATGCGTCTCCCGTAATTTTAAGCAGCGGGTACGTTTTATCATCTTTAAGAAGCGTGTTGTACCGGGGCGCATAACGGTGAATTAAATGCGCTTCGAGAAGCAGCGCATCCATTTCCGTTTGGGTTTCGATAATTTCAACGTCGGCAATTTTACCGATCAATACGGAAACCTTCGGCGAATGGTTTCTCGCATGAAAATAGGAAGATACACGTTTTTTAAGATCCCGCGCTTTTCCGATATAAAGAATCCGGCCGGTTTTCTCCTTAAAAAGATAGACTCCCGGCATTCCCGGAAGCTTTGAAACTCTCACGGCTAAACGCGTTAACCCGGATTTGGATTTAGATCCCTTGTTTGACATATGAATTGATCTGTGGTATATTGCCGCCTCTTTACGATTTTTTCAATTACCAAAAGGAGATATTTTCGAATGCCTATTTTAAAATCTGCTGCAAAACGAATGCGAAGTGACGCCAAGAAAAGGACCCTCAATTTAGCGGCCCTTTCTGAGTTAAAAACGCTTCAGAAAAAATTGGTTGCCTCAACGACATCCAATCCTGAAGAAGCAAAAAAATTAGCCCGGGAATATGTTTCAAAGCTCGATAAAGCCGTTACACGGGGCATCATTCCTCATGGACGCGCAGACCGGAAAAAAGCCAGAGTGGGAAAATTTCTTCAGTAGCAGACCTTTTAACTCACAGCCGCAAGAAACATTTCCATCCCTATCAACTGATCGGAAAGGCCCGTTTTCGTTGCCCAATCCGTTCGCCATAATTCATGAATGAGTTGTTCGACTGTCTCAAGTTTAAATTTTTTCACCTGGTCCAAGAACGCGTTCATCTTAAACGGCGGAACTTTGGTGATTTTCGAAATTTCTTCCCTCGAAGCTCCTTTTGAAAGCATCTGTTTCGCCTGCCAAATGCGTTTTAATTGCCAATGCAGTAAACCAACCGTTCCGGGGAGATCGCCGCTCAGATCATGGAAGTAATGGAAAATTTCGAGCGCACGGGCCGTATTTCTTTGAATCAATGCCTCGGGAAGATCAAAGGGACCGTAACGGAGGAATTTGGTCGATAATGCCAAGACCATTCGTTCATCAATGCTGTCCGAATCCGAATATAAAATGAGTTGATCAATGCAGGAATCCATGAGCCGTTTAGAACCGCCGAGCCGCTCTTCAAGCAACTGCCACGCATCGGGCGTTAACTGTTTGCCGGCATTTTTAAGCTTGTCACGCAGGGCCTTGAGCCCAATATCAGTGGGCGCTGTTTTCATGTTGACACATATGCCGCCATTTTTCAAAAGCACCATCAGCGGATGTTTCACCGGTAACGATTCTTCGGATTCGAAAATAAAATAGCTTCCCTCAACGGGGGATTTGCAATAATTTTCAAGCGGCTTCCAAACCGTTTCCTTTATTTCATTGGCACGGGAAATCCAAAACACCTGTCCGCCCCCGAGCAAAGAAACCGTTTTCGCTTGCATCAGAATATGTTCCCAATCGAGGTCGGAAGAATCATAGCGAAAGAGGTTCGTCATGCGGAATTCCGCGGGAATCAATTTGGCAAGCAACGGCTCGATTTTTAATTTACGGTCGAACTCATCACCGATAAATAAAAACAAAAATGGTTCTTTTTTTGTCATATCGTTATTTGTCATTTCCGAGGTAGGAGGAGATGACACTTGAAATCTCTACCACTCTTCAACGATTCGATCGACAATATTGCGCGCCGTATCAACCACGGCGCTATTGGCGCCCTTTTTGCGAGAGGCATTCGAATTGGGATTCACAAAAAACTCGGATCGTCCTGAAAAACCATTTTCCTTCAGAATTGCGGCGCCCGTCCGGCGATCTACAAGTTCAAAATTGACAATCATATATAAACGGTATTCTTCGATACTTTCCAGATTGTCATACCGCAATCCTTCCTGCTTATAGGCGACCACGTCTCCCTTCAAAACCGCGTCGGCATCTTTCTCGTCAACTACTTTGAGATTCCCGTCAAAAATAAACTGATCAATAATATTATTGGTCAGCTCAATTTCCAAACCCGGATAGTACGCATAACGTTCGCTCGGCGGGATTTTATCTTCGAAAGTCGTAATCGCAACGGTTTTGATGTTATTCGGTAAAGTCACCTCTTGCGTATAACCGCAACCAGTTATCACACTGCAAATTAAAATTAGAACGAGAACTCCGGTATTTTTAAATGTCACCATCGATAATCCGCTCCGTGATCGTAAGCCGTTATTTAAGCGCCGTTTCAAACTTCAATATCTCCTGCGACAAATCCTTTCGCAATGACCTTGTCAAATCAAGCTCTTCAAGAATCATTTTCTTTTTAGTCACTCCGTCGTTTTTTAAATGATTGAGCCGTTTTTGAAGAACTTCTGATTTCCGATCAAGGTAATTCATTTGCTTGCCGGAAACTTTCTTCTCCGCTCGTATGGTTTTCTTCAGAGAATCGCGAATCTGAGTTTCCTTGTTGATCCATTCACCCCACTCCTGATTGAGCGCATCCTTCGAAACAATCGCCTTAAGGTCCCCTGCCACGAGCGATTCATGAAACCACACCGTTAATGCTTCTTCGAACTGAAGTTCGGCAGCTTGATATGATTTTTCTTTCTCTTTAACCGCTTTTTCCTGGGATTTTAACTTTTGTTCAAGCGCCTTTTTCTTGGTCTCTATTGTGACAGCATCACCGACCGCCGCGGCCGTTTCGGAGCTTCCCCCTGTTGAAACAGACTTCGGCGCTTTCTGAACTTCAATCGCACTTCCAACGGCCTTAATCTTTTTATCAATCTCGTTCATTTTCTTCTCGGTCACTTGCAATTTTTCCGTCTCACGGTCCAAACGGTCGAAAAGGACCGTTTGTTCATTCACTTCCGGCATGACCGCTTTCGCTTGAGAAAGTGATTCATCAAACAAAGTCGGATAACGATCCACCAAAAGCGATTGAAACACAAAACCGGGGATACTTTCAGCCTGCTTCTGCAAATCGGTCAATTGCCCGCGCAATTCTTTAATCTCTTTTAACCGGCCTTGAATCAGAATACTCTGAAGCTCAATTTCTTCTTGAAGTTTTCTTATTTTTTCCAAACGAGCAGACGACATCGACCCTGTGCTGGTTGAGGCAATCTCTTTCCGCGCTTCCCGGGTCACCTCACGTCCATATTCAGGAAGCCCGAAAAAGAAAGCCTTTGTTAAACGGTAAGTACCCACAAACGGATAGGCCACCGCATATCCCGCCCTGACTGGGAAAGAAGCCTCTTCGTGTGAACGTAAAAGCTGCTTCATTTTTTCGACGTTATCGTCATTCTTCCTTTGCCAATCCTGAACCTGATCCACACGCTTCCGGATTTCGCGTTCCGTATGTTTCATCCTCTTTTTCAAGTGCCGCGTGTCTGTACCCGTATTTTTAGCCGGCTCCGGCCGAACGGCAGAATCTTTTGTTTCGATTTTTTTCTCGGTACTTTCTCCGAAGGCTTTTGAAACCGTATTTACAATTTCTCTCTCGGTAAGCCATTCCTGGCTTAATTCCAATTTATTTTGTTCGAGCTGTTTCAGAACTTCCTCAAGATTATCCGAATCCGCAAGTTTTTCATCCCCAATCACTTCCTTCAAACTTTCCCAGCTCAGCATTTGCTTGAGCTCCCCGGCCCCGTAATCTTTTTCATAATCAACCTTCATCAACTCCAATTCGTGCGCTGTCTGATCCCATGAATTTCGAAATGTACGAAGCTCCTCTTTTTGCTTACGCAATTCGGGCGACAATAATTCTTCCCAATCAGGTTTTTGTTTAATCGCCGCGAGCTGTTTTGCTTCGAGCGCACTCACTTGCTTGGTTGTTTGTTTTAACTCTTTTTCATGCTGCACATGTTCTTTCCCAAGCTTTGTTTTTTCTTCAACTAATCGATCCCAACTTTTTTCCTTATGCCGGATCAAATCATCCGTTAAATTAGATTTTTGTTTTCCGAACGAGGGCAGCCACCGGCCCATTTTAGATGGTTTCCCGGCCAGTTGCTCACGAACAGCCGCCAATCTTTCTTTTTCCTCGGCAAGATCCTCCCCTTCCTTTTCAAGAGACACTGACCACTTTTGGAACGCTTCGTTCAATTCCGGCGACTCACGATCCTGAAGTTTCTTTTTTCTGGCTTCAAAAATTTTACGTTTTTCCCGCAGGCTTTTTTCCCGGGTCCGGAGCGCCTGCCTGCGCTCTTCATATTTTTGCTCTGCGTCATTTTGGAAACGTTTCTTTTCCAATTCAAGCGATGTTTTTTCCTCCTGAAGCTGTTTTGTCACATCGAGAACTTCCCCGATATTTCCTTGCTTCACGGCTTTTGTTTTCGCCGCAGAATCCTTCTCTACCGCCTGAAGCATAGAATTAACTTCGGCAAGCCTCTTTTCAATGGCCTCCTGATCTTTATTTACTTGCTTTGCAGGCTTCATTAAAGTTGTGAGACGTTCTTCCGCTTTTTTGCTAAATGACGTTCCCTGATAACGTTTGATCACATCTTCATAGTAAATCTTTGCACTTTCCGCATAGCCCTGTTTTTCATAATAAAGTGCGATCCGGTAATTTTTTTCCGCATCTTTTTCATCCAGTTCTTTTTTCAAGGAATCCGCTTTGTCCGCTAAATTGGTATTGCCGTGTTGGTCAATAAATTCCTGAAGATTCGCGCGCGCGCCGTCCAGAAGCTTTTGATCATTTGACGCTGCTTTCGAGAATTGATAGGACGTTTCCGCCAATTGATAACGCGCTTCGTCGATCTTGTCACTATGCGAATAATTCTCAATGAATTTCTGAAATGCCGACACCGCATCCCCGTATTTTCCGTCTTTCCGATACGCCAAGCCAAGCTGAAATTGCGCTTTTTCACCATAGGGGCCATAAGGTGAATTTTGAATAATAAATTCGAAAATTTCTACGGCTTTGGAATTCACCGGAAGAATCGAAACACCCATTAATTTTTGTTTTTGTCCAGTTAAAAATAAATTGGCGATTTTAAAAAGATGTTCGACTGCTTCGTCGATCCGTTCGCTTTGCGGATATTTCTTAATGAGGTCCTGATATTTCTTAGACGCACCGACGAGATTCCCTTTGTCTTCAAGGATCGTGCCAAGCAACATTTGTGCTTCCGGCGCATAGGCAGAATCAGGATATTGCCGCAGCAAAACCGTTAAATTTGAAATGGCGCGTTTCTGATCGCCTTTTTTGCGAAGCGAATTCGCTTCTTGATACAATTCATCCGCCGTTTTGTTAACTGATTTGTTAGCTTGAACAAATTTATTCTCAGCAGTCGACCAAATCCAAGTTGCAAATACACGAGGAGAAAATAAAATACCAATACAAATTATAAACAGTAAAAGGGAAACGGTTTTACGCATGACGTGTTTTTATAACCTCAGCTCTCCAAAGGATTTACACCTATTCCCGAAAGGAATTTAGGACACTATATCATCCCAAATTGATCTTGTCAACGGCGGGTTTGGTTCGTGGGGATTGCTTTTTTCACTTTATTTTTGAAAAAAGTAAATACTCGCAGCTACAAAAATGATTCCTCCGGCGACCAATGCTTTATTCATCAGACCAATCACCTTTTTGTCCGCGGAGTATTTTTTTTGAAGAGAACTGAATATTTGAGGAAAAATAAACATATCAAAACAGCCAATCAGTAGACAGGCAATCGCAACGATTTTATTTGGATTTGGCATAATGACTCCATCTCGTTATTGCGCACAGGTGCACATGATCACAAGAGCATAAGTTGGCTGCAATACCTTGTGCGCTTATGCCCTTGTGCACTTATGCACTATTCTAACGCTTTTAATAATTCCGTGTAGTTACGGGTGACTCGAAATTCCGGAAATTGTTTGATAATTTTTTCAGGCGGATTAAAAAGAATGCCCTTGTCGGCCACTTTGAGCATTGCAATATCATTATAGGAGTCCCCGGCTGCATAAATTTCAAATCCCAATTTTTTCAGTCCGCGCACGGCTTTTTCTTTTCCGCTTTTCTGCCGCAGATGATAATCCGAAATAAACCCTCGTTTGTCAACGGATAGCCAGTTACAGAAAAGCGTCGGGAATCCAAGTTTTGTAAGCAGCGCCCCCGCAAACTCATAGTAAGTATCGGACAAAATAATCACTTGGTGTTTTGCCTGCAATCTCTTCAAGAATTCTTTAGCGCCTGGAAGCGGCTGGATTTTAGAAATAACATGTTGAATGTCTTTTAATTTAATCCCGTTCGCCTTCAAAATCTCCAAACGATACCGCATCAACTTATCGTAATCGGGTTCATCACGGGTGGTCCGTTCAAGGGCTTTGATTTTGGTTTTCCTGGCAACCTGAATCCAGATCTCGGGCACTAAAACACCTTCTAAGTCAAGACAACAGATCATGATTATTATTTCCTCCTATATCTTTTATTATAAACGATAGTTTGAATTCAAATATGCAAAAATTTTCTTCAAACATTGATCCGGGTTCATTTGATTTGTATCAAGAACGATTTCCGCGTGTTTTGGTTTTTCGTAAGGCTGTGAAATTCCGGTAAATTCCTTGATCTTCCCATGTTTTGCGGCACGATATAGTCCCTTAACGTCTCTTTTTTGACAAATCTCAAGGGGGCAATTCAAATAAACTTCCACAAACTGCTTGGGCTTGAATAATTTTCGAACCTTTAAGCGATCCTCCGCATACGGTGAAATAAAAGATGCGATCACATTCGTTCCCGAATCCGACAGTATTTTGGCAACTTCCCCTGCCCGCCGCACATTCTCACGCCGGTCTTCCCTGGAAAAACCGAGATCATAATTTAAACCGGTTCTTAAACTGTCCCCATCCAGATGATAAGCGGGTACCTCTTGAGACAACAATTCATCGGTAAGCTTCACGCCCAACGTCGATTTGCCCGAACCTGACAACCCGGTAAACCACACGACAAAAGGAGTGTTCACCGTAAGAATTTTTAACTTCTGACTTTTTTTAACTAACCGTTCAGGCATAGCGCATCTATTAATCTGCTTCATATTTCGAGTCAGCAGATCATATCTCGTTCTTCTTCTCTTCGCCGGTTCTTTCCGGCCAATTGAAATTGATTACTCATGCTGACTAAATCATTCTTCGTTATCTAACTTGTTTATATGAAAGTAAGCTTATCAACAAACCCGCCGGAATTCCAGCCGCCCGTTAAAAAGTTACCTTACCTTGAAATTGCCGGCACCAACTAAAATCCCCAGATACATCCATATCAACGTTGCCGACTGCAAATTGTGCAAAGTAGTGTCAATACTTGCATGCAAAAGCAACGCTATAAAACCAGCAACAAAACCAAAAATCAACAATCGATCTCCCGGATTCGGTAATTTTAAAGCGCCTTTATACCCCTCTCTCACGGCAATTCCAATCAAACAGAGAAATATCCCCAGAGAAATCAACCCCGTTTCTGCCGCCATTTGCAAATATCCGTTGTGCGCATAATATCCCGAAACACGGCTACTTTGAATTTTATCATATTTGGGATAATTCAAAACATAAGTGTTAATTCCACAACCAAAAAACGGCTTGTCTTGAATAACATAAATAGCCCTCCTCCAAAGATAATACCGGTCAAGGATGGCCCGCTCCTTTCCTTCTAAATCAGGATGAATCAAAATACTCCTTGGCAAGAGCAAGAAAAACAAAATCGTGCCAACCAGTGCCACCAGGGCCATTTTCTTGCGCTTTAACATCGTCAAGAAAATGATGAGCGAGATCACAAAGGCTAACCAGGCACCGCGCGAATGAGTGCTGAATAAAACAAAACATCCCGCCGCCAACAACACAATCGAACATGCTTTCTCAAAGTTTCGCCGACCTTTTGATGCCGCTAAATAACCAAACAGCCCCAGCAAGGCGGCAATTAGAAATGCCGCTAACAAACCATACGAACTAAAAGGCCCGCTTAAGCGGATTTGACTACCCGTGTATTCCGCATGACGCTGAAGCAATTCCCAACCGGTGAATCGCTGAAACAGGCTGTCCGCAATGACCAGGGATAAAGAGACGATCAATATGTTAATCAACCGTCCGTAATTTTTGTGATTTTGGCTAAAAAGATCCGCCGCCGTCAGCGCAAAAAAGCCATATTTGACGATCTTCGCAAGCCCTCTGATGGATTGAAATAAATAGCCTGAATTAAAAAGTGAAACGGAAGAACTGCACCAAAATAAAATGAGCAAAACAAGAAAAGTTTTATTTTCAGAAAAACGCCCTCGACTTAGAAATTGATAAATCAACCAGCTTACAATTGAAATAATGACAAAAAGCTCGAGTAACATTTTGGAAAAAGGAAGAAAAAAAACAGCGGAAAACAGCGCAATTTCGCTCAGTCGTCTGAATTTTAGATGCATATTCTAGGGTTCACTGAAAAAAGTTTTTGAGAACAACGATCAAATATTTTCCAGCCATATCGTTTCATTTTCCTATCGTTATTTCTGGTTTCTCATATTCTTGCCAGCGCTGTCATTAAATTCAT
>Ga0209343_10004567_pt1 | contig 17050 bp, 12 predicted proteins | sample RifCSPlowO2_02_FD_184026 | JGI IMG/M metagenome (GOLD analysis project Ga0209343, IMG submission 184026) | Groundwater microbial communities from Rifle, Colorado - Rifle CSP2_plank lowO2_0.2 (SPAdes) (version 2) | ecosystem: Environmental > Aquatic > Deep subsurface > Groundwater | place... | reverse complement strand
GATAATTTATACATGTCGGTTACTTTTTAGAGCTTGTATCTATATAGCCGTCGCCAAAAAGCCCGACTACAAAATCTTTTACCTGCACCTCTGCATTTAATTTTCTACTCTCTAACTTAGCATGCGGATAAACTTTTGTGAGAGTACCCTTATGCTCTTTTTCATCCCCGTCAATTTTATACTTAAATGTTTGTCCTGCTTTGACTTTTTGCCAATATTTTTGGTCAAACTCTAAAACAAGTTTTCTCTCATTTTTACTCTGGATTTTAAAAATAGTTCTAAGCATCATTCCGCTTACGACATCACCGACTTCTACAGCTTTTTCAAAAATAACTCCATCAAACGGAGCATAAAGAACTGTTTTTTCATATAGTGATTTTTGATAAGCTAAGTTTGCCTCCGCTTGCGTAAGGGCAGCTTTTGCGCTCTCATAATTTTGTGCATATTTATCAAACTGGGCTTCATCTATAAGCTCTTTGATAATTACCTGTCTGTCATAATCTTTTTTGGCAAATTTCAGGGCAACCTCTGCGCTTTGCAGAGATGCTTTTGCTATATCTAAAGATGCTTTTTTGTCATCATTATAAAGCTCCGCAAGTTTGTCGCCTTTTTTTACTACGCTTGAAACATCAACGAAAACTTTTTTAACTACTCCGCTTGCATCAAAAGCCAAGTTTGCACTCTTTAGAGCCTCGCAATGAAAATTTGCATAAATTTCCTCTGCATTTAACATTAAAACCAAACTCATTAAACCTATGATTACTCTTTTCATTTTATATACTCCGCCAAATTTTTTCCGCTGTAGTAATAGTACATAGCATAAGCTATTTCCAACTCGTTTAGTGATGTTTCATACAAAGCATCTGCTCTTGTTTTTGATGTCAAAGCATCAAGATAGATGACATAGTCAACGATGCCTGCATTGTATTTTTTCTCAATCGTCTCAAATGCACTCTCTGAAGCAATCAGGGCACTTTTGGCACTTTGTATTTTTATCTTGCTTGTATCTAACCTTGCAAGAGCAACTTCATGGTGCATCTTCTGCTCTTTCGTTTTATAGAGAACTTGACTGTTTAGTGCTTTGGCACTGATTATCATGGCTTGTTTAGCCTCTTTTAAGGTTCCAAAATCAAAAAGTCTAATATTTGCACTCAGTAAAATTTTGTTTTGATTATCTAAACCTTCCGGATGCATTGCATCACTTCTTCCATAACCATATAGATTATAACTATCTTCCAATTTTATCTGGGGATAATAAGCGCTGTCAATCGACTCTGCACTGCTCATAAGAGCACTCTCTTTTGAGATTAGAGAGTTAATCGCATCACTGGGCTGTAAATCTTCTTGCATAATCTCTTTGAAGCTTGAATCATCCAGTGTATCAATCTTTTTACCAACTTTTAACTCCAAAGATTTTAGAGTAGTTAATTTTTGCAGCTCCAAAGATTTTATCTCATATATATTTGTATCATACGCTGATTGAAGTCTATCTACATCATCTTTAGTAGCAAGTCTTGCTTCAAAGTATTTTTTTATGCGAGAGAGTTGCTCTTTGAGAGATTTTGAAGCATCTTCCTTTGCCCTTAGTGACGCGTCTAAGCTTTTAACGGTATAAAAATCTTCCGTTATCTCCAAAGCCAAACTTTTTTTCATCTCATCCGTATCATATTTACTTGATTTATACTCATTTTTTGCTTGTTCAAGCAGAGATGATTTTCTGCCGCCGTCATAAATATCAAAGCCAATCTTTGCATATCCGCTATATACATCACCCGCCATTATCGGGGTTCTGTCGTCTAAGCGCTGATAATATGCACCGACATCAATAACGGGAAGATATGCGCTTTTCTTTGAATCAACATTTTTACTTTGCGCTTCTTGATTTAAACTGCTAGAAACAACTATCTCATTGTTTAGCTGGGCATACTCAATCAGCGATTTTAGATTTTGTGCATAAATAAAAGCGGGGATAACTAAAAAAATCAATTTTTTCATCTTTTAACCTCAATAAATTCAAACAGAGTATCAACAAATTTGTCAATCTCCTCTTTAACATCAACTATTGTATTTGTTCCGACGCTGGAGATAAAGATGCCCTCTCCAAAAACAAAAACTCCTCTTGCCAAATTTTTTGAGCTAAGAGCAAGCTCTCCTCTGTCTATTCCCTCTTGAATGATATTCTCAAACCAATTAAAATAATTTTTTGAACATTGACTTTGAAACTCAATCATCTCTTCGTTTGGCGTTGTTAAAGATATGGAGATAAACTCTTTATAAAGCTCTCTTAACTCCGCATCTTCTTCATTATAAAAAAAAGTAAAAAATTCTTTGATTTTCTCTTTTGTAGAGTTTAAATTTTCTATTCTCTCATTTTTTCTAATATCATGCTCTAAAAGTAAAATATTTACTATTTCAAAAACAATATCTTCTTTATTTTTAAAATACTCATATATCGTACCTTTGCCTATTCCTGCAGTTTTGGCAACTTCAGAAATTGTTAAATCTTTAATTCCATTTTGAAAAAACAGCCCTTTGCATGAGAGCGCTATATCTTTTCTTTTTTGTACTTTATCTACAATTATCGCCATTTGTACCACCCAGATTTAAATGACTGACTACCGGTCAATTTTAAGAATTATATGTTTTATTAACTTAACAGAGCATTAAAACTAAAATGTGCAAATAGATATTTTTGAAATAAGAATATTGAGGATTTAAATTCCCAAAACTCAGGGAATTTAAATAAAATTATTTTACAAGCGCTACTGCGTCTATCTCGACTAACGCATTTCTTGGAAGAGTTTTTACGGCTACGGTTGAGCGAGATGGTTTATGAGAGCCAAAAGCCTCTGCATATATCTCATTAACGGCTGCAAAATCATCCATAGAGGCCAAAAATATAGTAGTTTTCACAACACCGCTCATCGAGCTTCCAGCCTCTTCCAGAACAGCTTTTAAATTTTGTAAAACCTGTTTTGTTTGAACTGCAATATCGCTCTCAAGCATAACGCCCTCAGGTGTTAAAGCAATCTGTCCCGATGTAAAAACCATACCGTTGGCAACCACTGCCTGTGAGTATGGACCTATTGCCGATGGCGCTCTGTTTGTTTGAACGAATTTCATAAAATCTCCTTTTTATTATTATTATTTTGCAGCTTTGACTTCGTCTAAAAGCTCATTAAAACCTGCAACGCTTCTATAACCAATCGTTGTGTAAATAACCTTGCCGTTATTAGTTAAAAAGTAGTGTTTTGGAACAGGTTTCGTCTCAAACTGTTCAGGAATATCATCTATATCTCTTGACATGTAAAGAAGTACATAATCCTTTTTCAACCTATTCATAACCTCTTTTTTTGAAAAAACTTCAGCTTCAAGCTTATCGCAATATTTGCAATACGATGAACCTATAAAAAGATAAACATCCTTTTTCTCTTTTTTAGCCTCTGCCAATGCTTTTTCGTAGTCGCTTGGCCACTCCATAGCGCTAAGAGTTGCTATCAACGCCATTATTAAAATAAAATATCTCACGCTTCTTATCTCCACATCCGGATTAAATTTTTAAAAACTTCATATAGTTTTTCAACTTCTTCTATTGATGTTCTCTCATTTGTAGAGTGAATTGTATCGTTTTTTACACCAAATTCAATAACAGGTATCCCAAGAGGCGCCACAAACCTTGCATCGGAAGTTCCACCCGCCGTTGAGTGTTTTGGTCTTATTCCTGTCACTTTTTCAATAGAGGCGTCAATATTTTTAACAAGCTTTGTATCGGTATTTGTTCTAAAAGGGTATGAGCTCTGGCTAAGACGCAGTTCATACTCCAAACCATCAAGATTTTTAGCTATAAATTCGCTAATCTCTTTTTGGGAAGTCAAAGTTGTGTTTCTTACATTAAACATCATGTTTAACTCGCCTGGAGTTACATTTGTAACCTGCATCCCCGCTCTGATGTCTGTTATAACAAATTTGCTCGGAGAGAAAAATTCATCGCCCTCATCCAGATTTACTCCAGCCATATTAAGAAGTTTTGGAGCTATTAGATTTACAGGATTTACAGATTTTTCGGGATATGCCGCATGCCCCTGCTTTCCTTTTATGGTAATGTAACCGTTGATTGAGCCGCGTCTACCAACCTTTATGGCATCTCCAAAAACATCTTCGCATGTAGGCTCTGCAACAACCACCGCATCAGGCAGAAGCGAGTTCTTTTGCAGATATTTTAAAACCTCGACTGTTCCGTATGTTGCATCGCCCTCTTCGTCTGATGTAAGCAAAATTGAGAGCGTTCCATTAAATGCCTCCGTCTCTTTAACAGCCTGCACAAATGCAGCCACTCCGCTCTTCATATCCTGAGCTCCGCGTCCGTAGATAAAACCGTCTTTTTCGTACGCCTTGTATGGGTCGCTCTCCCAGTTTTTTCCCGCTGGAACAACATCTACATGTCCTGCAAAACAGAGGTGCTCTCCCTCGCCGAATTTCTTGTAAATAAAAAGATTTTTTACATTTTCTACATCAACGCGCACGGCTTTAAAACCGCTCAAGTAGCTCTCTATAAAGTCCAAAAGTCCGCCGTCATCCGGGGTTTCACTTTTAGCCTCTATCATAAATTTAAAAAGTTCAATTATTTTCATTTAACACCTAAATAAGTTATCTATTTTAATTGGGATGAATTATACTATTTTTTAATTACAACTTACATGTTGTTAATTTTCACTTTCTTTAATATTTAACCCATTTTATTACTATTTTTTTTTAAATTTACAACAGTTTTATGATAAAATTTAATATAAAAATAGTTGGAGATAGTTATGTTTAGGTTAGAAAAAAAGAATCGTCAAAAATATTTTAATGAGATTGTTAGTAATCTGGACGAGTACTCTTATAGAAACAAGAGATATAACATAAACTATGCGATTGCGCTCGGCTTTTGCACTAAAGATGTAAATTTAAGTGATTTGGTTGATGTAAAAAGAAGAACAGATAAATATATACCTTTGGAAGATAACCTCTGCTGCGTTGTTTTTGACTGTATTGATTCTGAATCTTCGCTAAAAGCTGCACAAAATCTAAAAACAGAAGTAGAAAAAAGTTGTTTAAACGAAGATTTCTTTATGCGTGTTGCTACATCTGTCGAACACGAGAGCGCTTTAAAAATGACAAACTCGCTCTTTGACAACCTAGAACTGTTTTTAAGAAATTTAAATGCAAGCAGTGATTTAGTCGTAAACGGCTAAATCACTCCCAATCATCAAGAACAAATCCTTTTAGCTCGTTTATCTCCGGTTCTGCAACTTTCTTTTCTTCCGCTTTGTTTAACTGCTCTTCAAATTTCAGTTCCAGACCGTTGCTCGTCATAACAAAGCCTTCGACTTTAATTTTTCCCTCATGTATCTCTTTGTGATGCTCTTTGCAAAGAGGAACAAGGTTGTGTTTTGAGTTTTTATGAAAATGACCTATAAATCCGTTGCTATCTGAGAGTGATTTGTGCTTTATGTGATGAACGTCATCAGCCATCGCACCGCATATTACACACTTGGTCACATAGAGCTCTTTGTTATATTTGCTCGTTTTTTTCTTCACAAGCAGTTCCAGCTCGTCAAAATCTTTCGCCAATCTTTTTCTAATCTTGTTTGCAATATCCAAAAAGTCGCTGTCCATATGAAGAGATTTTGCAAACTCCAAACCGTAGATGCTGCTTCCGCTCCCGCTTTGAAGCACTCTGTTAAAAAGTAGTTTATCTTGAAGCTCGTCATACTCAACGCTTAAGTGCAAATCAACCACATTTTTCAGAGCTCTTATCTCTCTCATTGTAGAGAGCTGATGAAGATGTGTCGCAAAAAGAAAAATTGAGCGCAGTTTTGAGAGCTTTATGATGGCGCTTGAGACTATCGCCACTCCCGAGAGCGTCTCTGTTCCGTGGCTAATCTCATCTCCTAGTATAAGTGAGCGAAGTGTCGCGCGGTTAAAAATATTTTTAAGTTCAAGCATCTCAACCGCAAATGTAGAGAGCCCTTTTGCAAGGTTGTCCCTTGAGACTATTCTTGTAAAAAGAGAGTCAAAAAGAGAAAATTTCATAGCAGAAGCAGTTACAAAAAAACCTGCTTGAGCCATAAGCACGCTAAGTCCTATGCTCTTCATAAGAGAAGATTTACCGCTGGAGTTTATCCCATAGAGCAGAACTCCGTTTATTTCATGTCCGTCATGAACAGCCACGTCAAGCATAACGGTTTTTGGATGCGGCAAGTCAACATAAGCGCGGTTTCCCATAACAATATCGTTTGGAACGTAGATGCCGCTTCGCTCCTGAATCTCGATAAGCGGATGGCGGAGCTGCATTATCTGGATAAAATTTTCATCATCTTTTACGTCAACTATCATCGGTCTTGTATGTTTGTACATGTCGGCAACTTTGGATGAGCTTACCCCCACATCCAAATCTGCCACGTAGCCTATTGTACGGTCAAAGAGGAGCGAATATCTCTTCTCATAAACTGCTTGAAGCTGTATGTATCTCTCTTTTGCCAAAGAGACAATCTTGCGTCGGTTTTTCATAATAATGTCTGATAAACTATCCGTAAAATCAGATGTTATTTTTACGCTGTTTGTAAGTTTTTTAACACTGAATTTTTTGAAATCTTCATCTTTATAAAACTCTCCTTCAATCATTGAAAATCTATTTTTGCTCAATGATATGTAATAGCCCTCTTTTTCCAAAAGACCAAGAGTTACCAAGGAGTTGGCACTGTTTGCATTTGAAGCTTCCAGCAAAAGTTCGATTTTTGCCATAATGTCCTCAAATGCAATAAGCATAGTTCTGTTCTCTTTAACCAAGGTATCAATCGCCTCATCAACACCGCTCATTAAAAAGTTTTCATCAACGCTGGCATTTGTAAAACGGCGGGAGACATCTAAATCTATGCTCTTTGAGATATCTCTTAAAAACTCATCTACTTCGCTCTCATGAAAAGAAATTTTTTGTATCTTATGCTTTTTTGTATACCCGATTAACTCTTTTACATTTAGCATTGACTCATATATGTGATTCATCTCAAAAGGGTGAAGTCTGCCCAAATATAGCCTGCGGGCAAGTCTCTCTAAATCATAAATCCCGCGCATAACCTCGTCCAAATATCTAGTATGCGATGAAACTTTTTCTATAAGGTTATAGCGACGATAGAGCTCCTCTTTTTCCATAATCGGGTTTAAGAGCCTCTCTTTTAAAAGTCTGCGTCCGATTGCCGTTGCACTTTTATCTAAAAGCTTTAAAAGAGTAAATTCGTTTCTGTCTTTTGATATTACGCCCATCTGCTCCAGTGCGCTGTTTCCGAGGTACATAAAACGGCGATTGTCTATTATTTTTGGGTAATCAAGCTTTTGAACTATGTGGATATCATGTTCAACGACAAAATGGATAAGAATCGCCAACGACTCCGTTATCATCGGACTTCTCTCCAAATCCAGATGTTCTATACAAGAGAGTAGTGACTGAATCTGATAAACCTCGCGAAAGAGTTCGTTTTGAAACTCAATGCGGGGTCTTTGGTTGTTCACGCTGTAGTGGTAATGCTCAGGAATCTCAAGATACCCCATCACATGGCGCTGGTCATCAATGCCGTCTAAAAATGTGACGACAACCTCTGATGTGCGATATACATTTAGGAGATTAAAGAGCTCATCAAGTGCATAAGATGGGTCTTCGCTTGTTCCGTGGCTCTCATAAAGCCAAGTTTTGCCAGTTGTCACGTCAATAGCGCTGTAACCTACCGTATAAACTTCTCTGTGCTTATCCACCAAAATTGATACTATATAGTTGTCATCATTATCTACTATATGGTCAAAATTTGTCCCTGGAGAGACAATCTGGGAGATATAACGGCTGATTTTTGGAGGAGTGCCCTTCTGTTTTACAACAATAACGGTATATTTTTGTTCTGCAATAAGACGGCTTAAATATCTGTCAAACGAGACGGCGGGAACACCTGCTAAAAGCGGATTTTTATCTGAATTTTCTATAATGCTTTTATTTTTTTTGGTGAGCTGTATATTTAAAAGCTCGGCTATCTCTTTGGCTTTGCCTATCTGCTGTTCATCATTGTTTACTTCATAAACCTCAAAAAAAGTGCCTATCTCCATAAAGATAACTGTATCACGGCCGTACTTGTCTTCAAAATATCTCTGCAAATCAAAATATATTTGAGTTAATAATTTATCTTTATTATTTAAAATAGAATCTACATCTGATGCGAACATGAATCACTTTTATGTTGTTTTTTTTAAGTCGAGATTATATCACAAAGAGTGTTTGGTAAAAACATTAATAAAAAATTGTCATTTTATTGACATTAATTATGAAACTTCACTATAATTACAAAATAACAAAATCTAATATCTGGAATTCAATTATGATGCTTAAAACAACGCTTGTACTCTCGATTGCTACCGCTCTTTTTGCCCAAGACATTAAAACTACTATAAGTGAAGTTTTATCGACAAATCCAATTGTTTTAGAGAGACTTAAAAACTACAATGCCACGAAAGAGGATATTACGACTGCCGAAGCCGGCTACTACCCAAAACTTGATTTGTCAATCGGGGTTGGCAAAGAAGATGGCAAATCAGCATCTACCGGAGAAGATTTTGACTATAGCGTTTATCAAAATTCACTCTCGCTGACTCAAAACATTTTTAAAGGTTTTCAGACAACACACAGAGTAGGACAACAAGAAAACAGAACTATTGCCGCAGCTTACAGCTATATAGAAAAGGTAAACGACACCTCTTTTAAAACGCTAAACACCTATCTGCAGATTATGAAAAATATGGAGCTTTTAAATATACAAAAAGAGAATGTAGAGATAAATACTGAAATATTTAAAAAAGTACAAAAACTATATGACGCTGGACTAACAACGCTCTCAGAAGTAAACAAAATAGAGTCGGCTCTCTCGCTTGCAAAATCTAACTATGTTGTTCAGGAGAATACGCTTCTAGATGTAACATACAATATGCAAAGGATGTTGGGACGCCACTTAAAACCTGAAAATATGAGCAGACCTACGCTAAATGCAGCTTTTCCTGCAAACGTAGAAGAGGCGGTACAGTTTGCAATACAAAACAACCCGTCTATGTTGGTTGGAAAATACAATGTTAAGCTGGCAGAAGAGACATACAAAGAGAAAAAATCACCTTTTTACCCGTCGCTTGATATTGAAATATCTCAAAATATGAGTAAAAACCTAAGCGGTATTGAGGGTAACTATGACAACTTAAAAGCAATGGCATATCTTAGATACAACTTCTTTAACGGATTTGCAGACAAAGCTGAACTACAAAAAAGTATAAGTTCTATTCATAAAGAGATTCAAACCAAAGATGAGTTAAGACGCGAAGTTATCGAGGGGCTAAGCCTATCATGGGCTGCAAACGAAAAGCTTAACAATCAGCTTGAACACCTAAATGAGTATAAAAAATTCTCGCTCCAAACCCTGACACTCTATTCAAAAGAGTATGATTTGGGTCGCCGTTCTCTATTAGACCTACTCTCTGCCCAAAATGATTTTATAGCTGCAAAAGCCCAGATTATAAACACGGAGTATAGTTTGCTTTTTGCAAAATATAGAATTTTAGATGCGATGGGAACGCTTGTTTCAACAGTTCTTGGAGATACAAATGTGATATACTCAAATGTTGGGTTAAATGGAAAAGCTCCGCAAAATCAAGATGCTCTTCCAACATCGTATGACAGAGACGGTTCAACAGAATTAAATAATTGAGCGGATATTATAATAAAAAAATTAAACAAATAATTTTTTTATAAAAGGTACTAAATGCTTCTAACAAGCACTGAAAATTTAAAAATGGATGCACTGCTTGATTGTTTGGTTCTTTTTACGAAACTTTACCACAAGCCGTTTTCAGCAGAGGCTCTAACTGCCGGACTGCCGGTAGAACCGGGAGTTGATGCGCCTGAACTTTTTTCAATAGATAACGCTAAAGGTCTCTTTTCTCGTGCGGCAGAAAAAGCGGGGCTTAAATCTTCACTTATAAAAAGACCTCTGTCTCAAATTTCACCGCTGCAACTCCCTATGATTATTCTGCTCTCCAACCAAGGCGCTTGCATCTTAGACAGCTTTAGCAAAGACTCCAAAATGGCAAAAATTGTTATGCCAGCAGAAGAGGCGGTTGAACAGTGGGTTGAAGTTAATGTTTTAAGAGATGAGTATATCGGCTTTGGATTTATGATAAAAAAAGCTTTTGAGTACAGCGACAAGAACTCAAGAACACTGCATTTAGACCAAAAACATTGGTTTTGGAGCACCATAAAACTCTCCTTGCCGATATACAAAGATGTTTTGTACGCTTCTTTGCTTATAAATCTTTTTGTGCTTGCTTCTCCGCTCTTTACTATGAATGTTTATGACAGAGTCGTTCCAAACAATGCTATTGAAACACTGTGGGTATTTGCTATCGGGGTAAGCATAGTTTATTTAATCGATACATTTTTGAAAATTACCAGAACTTATCTGCTTGAGAGTGCTGCAAAAAAGAGTGATGTTATTATGTCATCTATCATTTTTGAAAAAGTACTTGATTTAAAAATGGCTCATCACCCTGCTTCAGTCGGCTCATTTGCAAGTAATATTAGAGATTTTGACAGCATCAGAAGCTTTTTAACAAACGCCACTATGGCCGCTGTGATAGACCTTCCTTTTACAATAATTTTTCTGCTTGTGATATGGTATATCGGTGGCGCAATTGTTCTAATCCCGATTGTAACAATGTTTTTTATCATAACTTATGCTTTTTTGATAAAAAAACCGCTTCAAGAGAGCATACAAAGCACACATGAAGCAAGTGCAAAAAAAAGTTCTATTCTTATCGAATCTCTAAACAATATTGAAACACTAAAAACACTTGGTGCAGTCAATCAGGTTCAGTGGAACTGGGAAGAGTCAACAGGAGAGATAGCAACAAGAAGTCTGAAATCTCGCCTCCTCTCAGCATCAATACCAACTATTACTCAACTTCTAATTCAGCTAAACACTGTAATGATAATTGTTGCGGGTGTTTATCTTATTCAAGAGTTTGAACTCTCTATGGGCGGACTTATAGCTATTGTTATTTTAACATCTAGAACACTCGCTCCAATGGGTCAGGTAGCGGCACTTTTAACAAACTATGAAGACACAAAAACATCTTATGAAACACTAAATGAGATAATATCTCAGCCATGCGAGCGTCCAAACGGCAAAAAATTTCTTCAAAAACCAAACTTTAGCGGTAATATTGAGTTTGTAGATGTTTCTTTTTCTTATCCAAACAGTGATGTTCCTGCGCTTAAAAATGTATCTTTTACTATTAAACCGTGGGAGCATGTAGCAATTATCGGTCGAATAGGTTCAGGAAAAAGTACAATTCAAAAACTTATTTTAGGTCTTTACGAGCCTGATTCAGGACAAATTCTAATAGATGGAATAGATATAAAACAGATAGACCCGTCTGATTTGAGAAAAAACATAGGGTATGTTTCTCAAGATATAATGCTATTTCGCGGAACAGTAAAAGATAATATAACTTTTTGTGCATCACATGCAAGCGATGCCTCAATGATACGAGCAGCAAATATAAGTACAACCTCTGAGTTCATAAAAAAACATCCAAAAGGGTATGAAATGCCAATCGGAGAGCGTGGTCAAGGGCTCTCTGGCGGACAAAGACAAAGTATAGGAATAGCTCGTGCATTTTTACTGGAATCTCCTATTATGTTGATGGATGAGCCAAGTAATGCAATGGATCAGACAACCGAAGCCAAACTTTTGGACAATATGTCAAAAGTTTTAAAAGGAAAAACCTCCCTTATCGTAACTCAAAAAATGACCCTTTTAAAAATTGTTGAGAGAGTAATAGTAATGAATGAGGGCAGAATTTTTATTGATGCCCCAAAAGAAGAAGCACTGGCAAAACTACAAAGCAAACAAGACGCTCAAGGAAGCAACATTGAAAAAAAATAATAAGCCTGTAGAATATACAAAAAACGATTATAGCTTTATGAACAGCCTTAGTGCTGCTGTTTTGGAACAGACTCCATCTAAAATGAGCAGAGTTATAAAGATATGGCTTTTTACAATTTTAGCTTTTATAATCTGGGCATCTTTAGCGAAGGTTGATGAGATAACAAGGGGTGACGGCGATGTTATCCCTTATGGACAGAACCAAATAATTCAAAATCTTGAGGGCGGTATAGTTGAATCAATATTAGTTGAAGAGGGGCAGATTGTCAAAGAGGGAGAGGTAATTTTGAAAATCAATAATGCAAAATCTACATCTACCTCCCGCACAAATGAGATGACATACTATGAGCTTGAAGCAAAGAGATTAAGACTGTATGCTCAGGCAAATCAACTGCCTTTTAAATTACCTGAAGCAACAGATGAAGAGCTTAGAAATCAGATAAAACTAGCAGAAAATTTATACAACTCCAATAAAATAGAGTTTAATGCCAAAGACAGCTCATTTGTAAATCAAATAGAGCAAAAAGAGCAGGCATACAAAGAGGCAACCGCAAAAGTACACTCTCTACAAAAATCTTTAGAATTTGTAACTCAAGAGATTGCAATGACTGCTCCTTTGGTTAAAGAGGGCGTTAAATCAAGGGTTGATTTTTTAAAGCTTCAGAGAGAAGCCAGCACCATTGAGAATGATATAGAAGCAGCAAAGTTATCTCTGCCTAGATTAAAATCAGCTATTGAAGAGTTTAAAAATAAAAGAGAAGAATCAAAACAACTTTTTATAAATACCGCCAAAAAAGAGTTAAATGAGGTAATCGCTGAAATTTCTAGGCTAAAAACTCAACAAGTTGCATATAGCGACCAAGTAGATAGAACAATGGTTAAGTCGCCCGTAGAGGGAATTGTTCAAAAGCTATTTGTAAATACCGTTGGCGGTGTTATTAAACCGGGAGCTGATTTAGTAGAGATAGTTCCGACAAATAAAAAACTCTTCCTAGAGGTTAAAATAAAGCCAAGCGACATCGCTTTCATACATCCGGGTGCAAAAGCAAATGTAAAAGTTTCTGCCTATGATTTTGCTATTCATGGCGGACTTGTAGGTAAAGTTGTAAATATATCGCCCGATACCATCACTGATAACAAAGAAAACACTTTTTATATAATACATGTAATAACTGATAAAAATTATTTGGGTTCAGAAACTCGTCCGCTTAAAATTATCCCAGGGATGACTGTTAATGTGGATATAGTTACTGGGGAAAAAACTGTTATGGGATATATTTTAAAACCTATACTTAAATCTAAACAATATGTATTTTCGGAAAAATAGATGAAAACTATTTTTTTTAGCTCAGATATAAACATAATTGATGAATGGAAGAAGAAGCATAATGTTGAAAATAGTATTACTTGTCATGATTTAATTTCACTAAAGAGTGAGATAAAAAACACTAAGCACTCTATTGTAATAGCTGATTATGATAGTGTTTCTTCTGATGTAAACAGCCTTATATCTTCAGGTTCTATTCCAAGCAAGTTGATAGTTTTAGAGAAAGAGCCCTCTATTGTTACAGGTAAAATGTTAATTTTGCGTGGAGTAAAGGCTTATGGAAATTCAAGGATGCTTAATAACCACTTTATGCAAATGATTCAAACGGTTGCTGATGAAAATATCTGGACATACCCGGAACTTACGGCATTTCTTGCTAAGACAGCTAAAAAAATATCCCTTAATGAAAATTCAAAAAAATTGATTGAAGATAGATTGTCAGAGAAAGAGAAAGAGGTTCTCCATCTCATACTTGAGGGATTTATAAATGATGCGATAGCCTCTGCGTTAAATATTACCACAAGAACAGTAAAAGCGCATGTAAGTTCAATTTTTAACAAACTGCATGTAAACGATAGGGTCTCTCTGATACTGCTTCTTAAATAGTTTGGCATAATTCAGATTAACTCTCGTCAACCTGAATATTTGTGCTTACTTCCAATGTAACCTCGCTTCCACCGACTTCACCGACATATCTGCTGTACTCCTGATTGTCAATTACAATTGATTCGCCAAGTGTCCACTCTCCGGCAGGATTAGAACTCGTAATAGTATCCAAGCTTAGATGATCACTACTGTCTCCATCTATTCTGAGAACATTGTTTTCATCCGTCATATCTAAAACATCATTTAGGCCGAGAGTAATAGTTTGTGCGCCACTGCCCAAGTTGATAGCCTCAATATTTGAAATATTATTAGATAATCCGCTAAAATCAATATTATCATCGCCGATTACCAGCAATGTATCATAGCCTGCCCCGCCATCAATATCGGTAGTTTCATTAAATGCGAATGTTTCACCAACTCCAATGCTAAGAGTTAAGCTACTAGTATAAATATCGCCATCATTGTCAACAACGGTCAAATTAAACTCTTCTACTAAATCATTGCCAGAATTTATTGTAGGTGTATATACATAATCTCCTGTTTCAAAGTTTAACTCCATTGAACCTTCACTAAGAGCAATTGTCTGAGTTGGGTTGGCAACATCATAAGTGTATGTAGTAGTGCCATAAATCAATTCAGAAATATGACCGCCATCAGCACCGAAATTTATACCAGCCGAACCATCCAAGCTATATAAACTTCCCTCAATTAATGCTATTGTTGAAGTTATAACATCACTTAATTGCGTAGCATCACTCACTACAATAGCAGCTTCGCCAACTTGAACCTGAACAAGATCTAAATAATATGTAGATAAATTGGTACCTATTCCAATAACCATTAAATCAATACTGTTCGCAGCAATAAAATTTGTCCAATTTGTAACATATGAAGCATCAAGCCAACCACTTTCGCTGTCGGTTCCCACATTGTTTTTTTTATCGTTACCCTCATTATTCTCAACAGTTGGAGCACCATCAGAGATAAAATATGCAACTGTTTTATCAGCAGTCGGTAAATTGGTACTATATGTTGTCGGTGTTTCTGATAAAGCTGCTTCATAGTTTGTGTACACATTAGTAAGCCCTACGATTGTTGCACCATTATACAAAATCGTATCGGTACTATGATTCATTGTCAATTTGCTTAAATAGTCTAAAATCTCTGTTTCATTTTTCCAGCCTAAACTTACTGCACCGCCATTAAAAAGTGTTAAATTGACATTAACATCACCCTGCTGAGAGTAAACATTAATAGTATCTATTAACGCCTGTTTTGCAATATCAAAACGAGTTGTAGTTCCTGAAACAATGGTATCCATTGAACCGGATACATCTAATGTAAAGATAATGTTTGTGTCTGCAGGCTCCGGCAACGATATCGAAACTGATGTTGCGTTATTTACAACAGGAGCATCGTCGAGTATTCTCACAGATAAATTAGCAGTAGAAGATAGACCACTAGAATCCGTGACAGTATATGCAAAGGTATCAATCTCCTCTCCTGCAATAGAGTGATTTACAGCGTTAATAAGAGTATAAGTATAATCTCCGGTAGCAGTGTTAACAACAAGTTTATTGCCTTCAGCAGTTGTAACAGTAATTATTCCAGCGACACTAGAGTCTGTGGAGCCGCCAACAATTGAGATATTGCTTAATATTGCTCCACTTGGTAAAGTATCGTCGCTTAAAATATTTCCGGCAGCTATTTCTGCCGTACTTGCACTGCTTGTACCTATGCTTAATGCTGCTTCATTTACTTGAGCAATATTATCATTTAGTATCATAAGATTTGGATTATTATTCACAGTTACTTCAATTGGCAGTGTTGTTGAAGCGATATCTCCATTTGAAAATTCGGTAGCAGTTGCAACTACATTCAATGTATATGTAGTTGTTGTACTAATATTTGGTGTAGTCAATGTTAAAGCACCAATATTCCAACCCGTTATATTTACGCTTGTAGTAGAAACATCCGCTGTAAATGTGTTTGTACCATCAGAAAGCACAAACCCAACCGGAATATCTTTTAAGACAACCGTTAATGATTCAGAACCGTCAGTATCCACTAAAGATGATGATATATTAAGCCCTACAGAATCGAGTTCATTTACAACTATTGCTCCGCTTGTACTTTCTACTTTGTCATATGTTATTGAGTTTATAAGATAGTCATCACCTAGTCGAGGCGCGCTAAATATTATCGTATCAAAAAGCGCTCCGCTATCTGGCTGAAGCGTCACAGCAGAATCAACACCGTCACTTCCACCAACACTTGTACCGGTTCCTACTACGACACCATCTTTATAGAATGTATAAGTAGCATTTTCTGTTGGATTTTTCCATGCAAAAGAGACATCAACTGATGCAATATCTTGATTAAATCCTACAACTATTTTTTCTGAACCGACCCCACTAAGATAACCTAATTCGCTGTCTGCACCGGATGCTGCACCTGCAACACCAAAACCGCTTGGACTGCCGTTAACACTTATTGTAGAAGCAGTACCATCAGCCTTATATGCTGATATGGTAAATCCATTTGATGTGCTAGTGACATTGCCTATATTAATTTCTTGAGTTAGCGTTGTACTGCCTATTACACTTAATGTTGGAGCATCAGCAACTGCTGTAATATTTATAGTGGTTGTATAGCTACTAGAACTCCAATTTGTTCCATCACTTACACTAAATGTGAAGTTGCCATCAACATCACTATGGTCTATTGGATTAAATGTTAATCTTCCTGCATCTATATCAGTTGCTAAAATTTCAGCACCAGAACTTATAGCTGTTCCATTAAGATATAAAACTCCGTTTGCAGGAAGTGTATCTATTTTAACTGCCGAGAGAGCATCACCATCTATGTCACTATATGTTCCAAAATCACTTGTAGCTAGAGTATACACATTTTGAGTATTGTTCATATCTTCTAAAATAGATATTGTGTCATTTACTGCCACCGGATTGTCGTTTGCAGGGTTGATAGTTACATTAACCGTAGCAGTCGCTCCTTCTGCATTAGTATATGTAAAGCTGTCTACTCCGTTGTAATTAGCAGTCGGTGTATATGTAAGAGTGCCGTTAGCGTTGATTAATACTGTTCC
>Ga0209343_10004566_pt1 | contig 17055 bp, 19 predicted proteins | sample RifCSPlowO2_02_FD_184026 | JGI IMG/M metagenome (GOLD analysis project Ga0209343, IMG submission 184026) | Groundwater microbial communities from Rifle, Colorado - Rifle CSP2_plank lowO2_0.2 (SPAdes) (version 2) | ecosystem: Environmental > Aquatic > Deep subsurface > Groundwater | place... | reverse complement strand
TGAGTAGCTGTAAGGGCGAGGCAGGTGAGTAAGAAAAGGAGATGTTGATGCCAAAAAAAATGCGAAGCGCAAAAATAAAACGCAAAACAACGGAGACGGATATAACGGGTGAGCTCTTAATTGACGGAAAAGGAAATACCGATATAAAGACAGGGATCGGCTTTCTTGACCACATGCTCACGCTTTTCGCTTTTCACGGATTATTTGATCTTACGTTAAAAGCGAAAGGCGATCTCAGTATCGATACGCACCACACTAATGAGGATATAGCTATATGCCTTGGCAAAGCATTCAAAGAAGCGCTCGGTGATTGCAAAGGCATAAAGCGCTTTGGATCGAAAGAAGTTCCCATGGATCTGGCGAGCGCGAAGGTGAGGGTCGATATCGGCGGTAGATACGCATTCTTATGGAAAGCTCCGCTCACAGCGCCGATGGAGAAGTTGCAGAAAGAGGGCGGCTACTCCTTTAATGACGGCAAGGACTTCTTCGACACGCTCGCGAAGAGCGCGAATATAAATTTGCACGTCGAGATATATTCCGGCGAAGATATGCACCATGTTCTTGAAGCCGTCTTTAAGGCGTTCGGCACGGCGATGGATGAGGCAACGCAGATCGATGTTCGCCGCAAAGGCGTTCCATCGACCAAAGGACGGATAGACTAAAAATGATAGTAGTTATCGACTACGGGATGGGGAACCTGCACAGCGTGCGCAAAGCGCTGGAAGTTGTCGGCGCAAAGGTAAAGGTAAATTCTCATCCAGAGGGTATAAAGAAAGCAAAAAAAATAGTATTTCCCGGCGTCGGCGCATTTGGCGAGGCAATGAAGGAATTAAAGCGCCGTTCGCTCGTTCAGCCTATAAAAGACGCGGTTAAAGCGGGTACTCCATTTCTCGGGCTTTGCCTTGGCATGCAATTGCTATTCGAGAAGAGCGATGAGGCGCCCGGCATGAAAGGGCTTTGTGTATTGGACGGCGAGGTAAAGAGATTCAAGGTTAAAGGATTGAAGGTTCCGCATATGGGATGGAACAATATAGCTTACAGCTTAAAGCCCGCTTGCCGGCAGGCAAGGCTTACGGCTTACAACTCAAAGATATTGAAAGGCATACCTAACGGCTCATACATGTACTTTGTGCACTCCTATTTTGTTTTGCCGAAAGACAGAAATGTTATATTGACGACAACGGGCTATGGTATAAATTTTACGTCGGGCGTATGTAAAGATAACATATATGGATTCCAGTTTCATCCGGAGAAGAGCCAGGCGTTAGGATTAAAAATTTTAGAAAATTTCGTGGATTTAAAATGAAGGTAATGCCCGCTATAGATATAAAAGGCGGCAAGGTTGTGCGTTTAACGCAAGGCGCCATGGAGCGCGAGACCGTCTATTTTGACTCGCCGTTAGAAGTCGCGAAGATGTGGGCCTCTTCCGGCGCGCTCTTCATTCACGTTGTTGATCTGGACGGAGCCATTGAGGGAAAATTTAAAAATATGGCTCTTATCAAAGAGATCGCGAAGAGTGTTAAAGCAAAGATAGAGCTCGGCGGCGGATTGAGGGACGAGACAATAATAAAAGAAGCGCTTGATGCCGGCGTGGAAAAGATCGTTTTAGGGACCAAAGCGCTCGACGAGAAATTTCTTTCCGATATGGTAAAGAAATTTGGCGGCAAGATCGTTGCAAGCATAGACGCAAAAGACGGGTTTGTATATACAAAAGGATGGCTCTATAAGTCTAAATTGAAAGCGACGGATTTGGTAAATAAGGTGCTTCGGTTAGGGGTAAATACAATAAATTATACTGATATTTCCAGGGATGGTATGCTCGGAGGGCCTAACATCAACAGCCTTAAAGCAATTCTACGCACCGCGAAAGTCGATGTAGTTGCGGCCGGGGGTATCTCGACTATCGAAGATGTGAAACTGTTAAAGACCCTCGAATCCGAAGGGTTAAAAGGCATAATCATAGGAAAGGCGCTTTACGAGAAGACCATCGACTTAAAGGAAGCGATAAGAATTTGCGCGAAATAGGAATTTAGTTAAAGCTAAAGAGCGTATGTTAACCAAGCGTATTATACCCTGTCTTGATATAAAAGATGGGCGGGTAGTTAAGGGCGTGAACTTCATAAATTTACGCGATGCCGGCGATGCGGTCGAGAACGCCAAATTTTATGATAAAGAAGGCGCTGATGAACTGGTCTTCCTGGATATAACCGCAAGTTATGAAAAACGCAAGACGACGATCCAATTAGTTGAAAAGGTCGCGGAGAGCATATTTCTTCCGTTTACCGTAGGCGGCGGAATAAGCGCCATTGATGATATAAGAAATCTTTTGAATGCCGGTTGCGATAAGGTTTCGATAAATACAGCGGCTGTTAAAAGGCCGGCATTTGTCAGGGAATCGTCAAAGAGGTTCGGGAGCCAGTGTATTGTTGCAGCTATTGACGCTAAATGTAAAATCAAGACTAAAGAGAAACAGAAATGGGAAGTCTACATAAACGGCGGCCGCATTCCTACAGGGTTAGACGCGATAAAGTGGGCGAAAAGGGTAGAAAGGTTAGGCGCGGGCGAAATACTTTTGACGAGTATGGACTATGACGGCACGAAGGAAGGATATGATATAGGGCTGACAAAAGCAATAAGCGAATCAGTCAATATTCCGGTTATTGCTTCAGGCGGCGCCGGCAATTTGCAGCATCTCTATGAGACACTGACTGAAGGAAAAGCGGACGCGGTTCTTGCCGCTTCGATATTTCATTTTAGGGCTTATTCAATAAGAGATGCAAAAAATTATTTAAAAAAGAAAGGGGTGCAAATCCGGCCACGAACATAAAAAGCCCTCTAATCGATAGAGGGCGAATACAGGGTGTTTAATATATACTAAATGAAATTACAAAATCAATTTATGGTATGGAATTTCTTGAAAACTAATTCCAACCACTGAAAATCGCCAAATCGTTAATGAAATTACAAAATCAATTTAAAATAGAAAAGAAAGAAGGCGCGGCGTGAATAAACTTCTGGAAAATATAAAATTTGACGAAAAAGGTTTAATCCCTGCTATAGTCCAGGACGAAATATCAAGCGAGGTCTTGACGCTTTGTTATATGAATAAGGAAGCGCTCGAGAAGACGCTCAAAGAAGGCAAGATATATGTTTACAGGCGTTCTAAGCAGAAACTCATGTTAAAGGGCGAGACTAGCGGTTGTATTCAGAATGTCAGAAAGCTCTACATAGATTGTGAATGGAATTCGCTGCTTTTCGAGGTAGAGCAGATAAAGGCAGCCTGCCACGAAGGATATTTCAGCTGCTATTTCCGTGAAGTGGATAAAGATGGAAATATAAGAATTATCGCAAGCCGCATATTCGACCCAAAGGATGTTTATAAATGAGTAATTTTATCGGTAATCCGCGTTAGATAAGGCTAATATGTATTATCCAATTAAAAAAGAATTCATAAAATTGTCAAAGAAGGGCAATCTCATACCGGTATACCGCGATATATTGACCGATTTTGAAACGCCTCTTTCCGCGTTTACAAAGATCGATAGGAGTAAATACTCATTTTTACTCGAGTCAGTCGAGGGCGGCGAGAGGCTTGCTCGCTATTCTATTCTTGGCAGCGACCCATCGCTCGTATTCTCCAGCAAAGGCGACAGGATCACGTTTTCCGAAGGCAAGACAAGAGAAAGCTTCACTACGAATGGCGATCCTATAGAGGAATTGAAGCAGATCCTGAATAGATATAAATTTGTCAACGTGAAGGGGCTGCCGCGTTTCTGCGGGGGGCTCGTCGGATTTTTTGGTTACGACATAGTGCGATTTATCGAGAATCTGCCGTCTAAAAATCCGGATGATCTTAAACTGCCGGATTCCGTTTTCATGCTTACAGACACACTTCTTGTATTCGACCATGTTGACCATAAGATAAAAGTCGTGTCGAATGTCCATGTAGAGGGTGACGCGGGGGAAGCTTATGATAAGGCTATCGCGAAGATCGATAATATAATCAATTACCTTAAGGGTCCGCTGCCAAAGCCAGAATCTATACGATATGCAAAGAAGAAGGCGCGCCCTAATATTTTAAAATCCAATTTTACTAAAAAAGAATATGAGAACGTCGTAAAAAAGGCAAAGGAGTATATAATAAGAGGGGATATAATCCAGGCAGTGCCATCGCAGCGATTGAATATTTCGATAGACTGCCATCCTTTTCAAGTTTACCGAGCATTGAGATCGATAAACCCTTCTCCGTATATGTATTACTTGAAGCTCGGGGATTTCTTTCTCGTTGGGTCATCGCCTGAGATCATGGTAAGGTGCGAAGATGGCCTGGTAGAAGTGAGGCCGATAGCCGGAACCAGGCGGCGCGGCGCTTCAGAAGAAGAAGACGCAAAACTTATAAAAGATCTATTAAGCGACCCAAAAGAACGCTCAGAACATATAATGCTTGTAGACTTAGGGCGTAATGATATCGGCAGGGTATGCGAATTCAAATCAGTAAAAGTATCGGAGCTCATGACAATAGAAAAATATTCGCACGTTATGCACATTGTAAGCGATGTCTCAGGAAAATTGAAAAGAGATAAGGATGTTTTCGATCTTTTGCGCGCTACGTTTCCTGCCGGAACGGTTACCGGCGCGCCAAAAGTAAGAGCGATGGAAATAATAGAAGAGCTCGAGAATGTTAGACGCGGGCCATACGCCGGAAGCGTCGGATATTTCAGTTTCTCAGGCAACCTCGATACCTGTATAACAATACGTACGATCGTTATAAAAGGAAAAACGGCTTATATACAGGCCGGCGGAGGCGTTGTCGCAGACTCAAAACCGGGAAAAGAATATCAGGAGACATTGAATAAAGCCAAGGCGTTATTAAAAGCGATCGAAATGGCGCAGAGAGGCTTAGAATGATTCTCGTTATCGATAATTACGATTCATTTACCTATAATCTTGTCCAGTATCTGGGTGAACTAGGGGCGGATTTAAAGGTTTACCGCAACGACAAGATCACCGTAGAAGAAGTTAAAAGAATGAAGCCCGAAAAGATAGTCTTATCACCGGGTCCGGGCGAGCCTCGGGATGCTGGAATATCTGAAGATCTTATCAAGGCCGTAGGGGATAAGGTATCTATATTGGGCGTGTGTCTAGGCCATCAATCTATCGGTGAGGCATTCGGGGGGAAGATAGTCCTCGCAAAACATATAATGCACGGCAAAACCTCGAGGATCTATCATAACGGAAAAGAGATATTCAAAGGCATAAAAAATCCTTTTGAGGCTACTCGCTACCATTCTCTGGTCGTTGAGCGCAAGAGCATGCCGAAAGCCTTGAGCATAACTGCCGAAACAAAGGATAAAGACAAAGAGATCATGGGTTTAAGGCATAAGACATATCCTATATGGGGAGTCCAATTCCACCCAGAATCTATACTGACAGGCGAAGGAAAGCATATTTTAAGCAACTTCTTAAAATTGTAAGAAAATTTTACTTAAAGATTACAGCCTAAAGCCGAAGGAGCGGTCTACGGGGCAAAAAATGATAAAAGAAGCCATAGGGAAGGTCGTTAAAAAAATAGATCTCACTGAAACTGAAACACGGGATGTTTTTGATGAGATCATGTCCGGGAAGGCTACGTTTGCCCAGATTGGGGCCTTCGTTACCGCGTTAAGGATGAAAGGCGAGACCGTTGAAGAGATAACAGGCGCGGCAAAGGTCATGAGAGAAAAGTCTCTTAATATCAGTCTAGGAAAATCTGCGGTAGATATCGATAGGCTCGGCTTAAAATTAGACGAAGAGACTATTATCGATACTTGCGGCACAGGCGGAAGCGGCATAAACACATTTAATATCTCAACAACTGCGGCATTCGTGGTCGCGGGATGCGGCCTAAAAGTGGCGAAGCATGGCAATAGGAGCGCGTCGAGTCAATGCGGAAGCGCGGATGTTCTTGAGGCGCTTGGAGTGAACCCGGATGTCAGCCCGGAGATTGTAGAAAAATGTATCCGCGAAATAGGCATAGGTTTTCTCTACGCGCCGCTCTTTCACGGCGCTATGAAATATGCCAGTGGTCCGAGAAAAGAGATAGGTATACGCACAATCTTTAATATCTTAGGGCCTCTCTCAAATCCCGCAGGCGCAACGAGCCAGGTGCTCGGAGTTTACGACGCAAAACTTACCGAGGTCATGGCGAATGTTTTGAAAAGGTTAGGCTCGCGCCGCGCATTTATAGTATATGGCATGGACGCTTTGGACGAGATAACGATTACAGGTTCGACTAAAGTCACGGAGTTGCATAAAGGTAAGATCAAAACCTATTATATAAGCCCTGAAAAATTTGGTTTAAAAAGAGCGAAGATGGTAGATATAAAAGGCGGCAACGCCGAAGAAAACGCCCAGATTCTGCTTTCTGTATTAAATGGCGAGAAGGGCCCAAAAAGAAACGTAGTGTTGTTGAACGCGGCCGCAGCGCTTGTCGCAGGATCCAGGGCAAAAAACTTTAGCGCAGGTATAAAGCTATCCGAAGAGTCGATAGATTCCGGCATGGCCCTTGAGAAACTGCGGCGATTAATAACGATGACAAATAAACGAAAAGCGGAGTCGATGTATAAAAAATGATACTTTCGAGAATAATAGAAGATAAGGCCCGTGTGGTAGAAGAAGCCCGCCGCGCGAAGCCTCAGGAAGACCTTATAAGAGAGATCAAAAATATATCTGTTAAGAGTCAATTTAAAAAGAATATTTCCCGGCCGCACCATATAAATTTAATAGCTGAGATAAAGAAAGCGTCTCCATCGAAAGGAATATTGCGCGGCGACTTCAATCCGGTAAAGATAGCGATAACCTATCAGGCCAACGGCGCGAGCGCGATATCGGTCCTGACAGATGAACGGTTCTTCGAAGGTAAGCTCGAGCACATAAAAAAGGTCCGCGGGAATGTATCGATCCCTATTTTGAGAAAAGATTTTTTTATCGACGAATATCAGATATACGAGACTGTAGAAGCCGGCGCCGAGGCGATACTTCTCATATGTGAAATCCTGTCGATAGCAGAACTGACGAAGTTTTACAACCTTGCAATCGAGCTCGGGTTAGATTGTCTGGTTGAAGTTCATAACGAGGAAGATATTGAAAAGGCGCTTGCCGTAAATGCCGCGATAATAGGTATAAATAACCGAGATCTTCACACATTCAAGGTAGACTTGGGGGTAACGCAGCGCCTTATACGGTTAATCCCGCAGAATAAAATCATTGTTTCAGAGAGCGGGATAAAGTGTTACGAAGACATAATGTTTTTAAAATCGCTCGGCGTTAACGCCGTTCTTATAGGCGAGGCATTTATGGAGGCGGATGATATAGCTTCGAAAATGAGAGAGATGATGAGGTATTAGCTGCAAGATTAGAATTATGACGAAGATAAAGATATGCGGCATTACGAATAAACAAGACGCGTTTAACGCGTCAAACCTTGGAGTGGACATGCTCGGATTCGTATTTTATAAAAAGTCAAGGCGATATGTCGAACCCAGGGTTGAGAGAGATATTGTTAGCGGGCTTCCGCCTTCTCTAATCAAAGTCGGTGTTTTTGTAGACGAGGATAAATCGAAGGTTTTAGACATTGCCGAGGACTGCGAGCTTGACATGCTGCAATTCCACGGAGACGAAGGACCGGGTTATTGTGATAGTTTCAGGAGTTCGTATAAAATCATCAAGGCATTCCGCATAAAGGATAAGAGTAGCCTTAAAGGTATAAATGATTATGACGTAGACTTTTATATGTTAGATACGTACTCAGAAGAATCTAATGGCGGGACGGGAAAGAGTTTTGACTGGAGGATAATAGAGGATTTTGAGTTCTTGAAACCGGTTATTCTGTCCGGAGGGCTCGCGCCTGAAAATGTTGCCCATGCAATGCAAAAATTTCGTTCACTTACGTTTGCGGAATCCCCGCCCTATGGCGTGGATGTGTCAAGCGGCGTAGAAGAGGCGCCGGGCAAAAAGGATTTGGGGCTGATGAGGAAGTTTGTTGAGAATATTAGAAAGGGATAATATGACATTGCCGGATAAGCGCGGTTATTTTGGACCTTTTGGCGGTAAGTTCGTCCCTGAGACGCTGATGTCTGCTTTAGCTGAACTCGAGAAGGAATACAATAGCGTTAAATCAGACAGATCTTTTAAGAAAGAGTTTGATTATTATCTAAAGGAGTATGCGGGAAGGCCGACACCTCTCTATCTTGCTGAAAGATTAACAAAACATATCGGCGGCGCCAAGATCTATCTCAAGAGGGAAGACCTTTTGCATACAGGCGCTCACAAGATAAATAATACGCTCGGCCAGATTTTACTTGCCGTAAAAATGGGTAAACCACGTATCATTGCCGAGACAGGGGCCGGCCAGCATGGTGTTGCTACGGCTACAGTCGCGGCGTTATTCGGCTTAGAATGCGAAGTATTCATGGGTGAGGATGACATAAAACGCCAGTCAATAAACGTATTTAAGATGAAATTATTGGGCGCTGATATCACGCCTGTTTCGAGCGGTTCTAAGACCTTGAAAGACGCGATGAACGAAGCGATAAGAGACTGGGTAACTAATGTCCGCAGCACATATTATGTCATAGGCTCTGTCGCAGGGCCGCATCCATATCCTATGATGGTTAGGGATTTTCAATCTGTTATAGGCAAGGAGACGAAGGCTCAAAGTTTGAAGAGGCGCGGCAAGCTGCCGGATTATATCGTGGCATGCGTAGGCGGCGGAAGCAACGCAATGGGCATATTTCACCCTTTCTTAAAGGACAGAGTGAAGTTTATCGGTGTCGAAGCGGCAGGGCTGGGAATAAATACGGGTAAGCACGCAGCTACTTTATGTAAAGGCTCTGTCGGGGTCTTGCACGGCTCAAAGAGCTATATATTGCAGGACGATGATGGACAGATAGAGATAGCGCATTCGATTTCAGCGGGTCTCGACTATCCAGGCGTGGGCCCTGAGCATTCTTTTTTTAAAGATTCGGCCCGCGCGCGATATGCCGCGGTTACAGATAAGCAGGCGCTCGAAGGTTTCTCTATGCTCACAGAGCTCGAAGGTATAATCCCCGCGCTCGAATCCTCTCACGCCATTTATTACGCGTCAAAGCTTGCGAAACGATTGCCGAAGGATAAAATTATAGTTGTTTGTCTCTCCGGCAGGGGGGACAAAGACATAGATATAGTGCGTGGAGCGCTGTAAAATTTTTCGCAATGCCAGCTTGGCGGAGCTTTTGGGGTAGTTGCTTCCGCGGGCATAAATTTACATTGGGCATGTAAATTTATTCGGAAAAATTTTGACAAAAATTTAACTTCTTCCAGGAATTTAAATTTTTTGCCATATCGCCGTAAGGTGTCAAAATTTTTTACGCCGCTTCAGCAACTACCCCAAAAGTTCCGGCTGCAACAAGAGCGAAAATTTAACGGAGGCATATGGACATAAAGCCGAATTTGCAGTTTTCAGTAGTGTGCGATGATGTGAGACGCGAGGATAATGGCAAGTTTATGCTTCTGGGAATATTCGAGGCGATAAACGCCAAAGAATTTCCCGCGCGCCACCACACCCTATTTGTCGCTAACAGGTGGTGTAAGGGAGAGGGCTCATTTACGCAGAAGATACGAATCATTAACACGAAAGATAAGGCGGTGGTCTTTCAGACAGAAGAGCAGCCTTTTCAGCTGAGCGACATAGATACGCATCATACAATTATATCAAGGTTTAATAATCTATTGTTTCCTGATCCGGGGAAGTATTGGGTAGAGGTATTTTTGAATAATGAACTTATTTTGAACTATCCGATAATGTTAAGGGAGATGGAGAATAAAAAGGATAATATAGGATGAATAGAATAGACAAAAAATTTCAAGAACTGAAGAAGGAAAATAAGAAGGCATTTATCGCCTATATAACTGCCGGCGACCCTAGTTTGGACGCGACTAAACGAATAGTCTTGACGCTTGAAAATGCGGGAGCGGATATAATCGAACTTGGCATACCTTTTTCTGACCCGCTCGCGGATGGTCCCGTAATACAGGCAGCTTCCCATAGGGCTCTTCAAAATAAAGTTACCTTAAAGAAAATATTCACAATGACCGGTATTTTGAGGAAAGCGGCAGATATACCGATAGTATTCATGACTTATTACAATCCGGTCTTACGATACGGCGTTGAAAAATTTATTAAGAGTTGTAAACACAAAGGCGTTGACGGAGTAATAATTCCGGACTTGCCCTATGAAGAGGCAGGGGATTTGATCCGATACGCTAAAAGAGAAGGAATAGCGACTATATTTTTGGCCGCGCCGACATCTACTCGAAAAAGGATAAAGGAGATTGTAAAAAATTCCGCAGGCTTTATCTATTATGTGTCTTTGACCGGCGTAACCGGCGCCAGGCAGAATCTCCCGCCAGAAGTTGCCTCAAATGTGCGCATGATAAAGTCTATTACAAAAAAGCCCGTTGCGGTAGGTTTTGGCATATCCGCTCCACGACAAGCGCGGGATATCGTAAGAATAGCGGATGGCGCGATTGTCGGCAGCGCGATAGTCAAGATGATCGCTGATAATGCGAGAAATAATAAAAACATGCTTTCAAAAGTCTCCAGTTTTTCGAAAAGTTTAGCGAAGGCGATCCATCGTGAATAAACGGCCGAATGAGCGCGCTTACGCCGTCATACTAGCTGGGGGTGTCGGCAAGCGGCTTAATCCTCTCTCAAAACCATCCCGGCCCAAACCGTTCTTATCGGTCACAAAAGACAACAAAACCATCTTTCGTAAGACTATAGACAGGATTAAAAAGATAATACCGGAGCAGAATATAGCCGTTGTCGCAAATAGGCGCAGCTCGCGCCTTGTCAAAAAGGACTTCCCGAACATATCAAAAAATAATCTTTTATTAGAAAAAATTCCAAGGAATACCGCTCCTGCGATAGCCCTGGCCGCGCTGGCTTTAAAGAACAGGTGTCCGGATACAATTATGATCGTGCTGCCGGCAGACCATTATATAGGCAATGAGCGTGTATATATAAATACCGTAGAGAAGGGCATTGATTTCGTCGATAGGAATCCAAGCGCCTTGGTAACGATAGGATTGAGGCCTATCTTCCCCGCAACCAGATATGGCTATATAAGGGTCGAGGGACGCTCGCCATATCTCAAGCCATGCCGAGCAGGCGGGACAAGGGGCAAGATATACAAAGTAGCGGGATTCGTTGAGAAACCTGACATTAAGACAGCAGAAAAATTTCTGAAAGACGGAGCTTACTTATGGAATACAGGCACGTTTATATTTAAGGCAACGACATTCCTGGACGCCATAAGGACATTTGCAAGCGACATATACGGCGGATTAAAAGATTTACGCAAAATCGATGAGCGTTATGAGACACTGCCGGACATATCTGTGGACTATGCGATCATGGAAAAGGCGAATAATATATATTGCATTAAGGGGTCTTACCTTTGGGAAGATATCGGCAGCTTTGATAGCCTTAAAAAGGTACTGAATATAGAAGGTAAGCTCTTTGTCGAAAAAAACGGGAAAGTGGTAAAGATATTATGAGTCCCGCCCCTTTGGCAAAAAGCCGTATGTGGTGATATTAAACATAATGGGTAAACAAACAAGATATTATAGGCAGAAATAAAAGGAAATTTGCCAAAGGAGCGGGATGAATTCCGCAAAGAAGGCGTTTAGATGAGGATAATGGGTATAGATTTCGGGACAAAGAGGGTCGGGATCGCTGTCAGCGACGAGTTGTTGCTGATAGCCCATGGCATGACTTCGCTAAATCGGAAGGATTTAAAGAGCGACATGGAAGAGATCGCCCGATTGGCGCAGGCGAATGGTGTTGAAGAAATTATCGTCGGATTACCCCTGAATATGGATGGCACCTACAGCGCAAAGACTAAAGAGGCCATTGAGTTCATAGATCAGCTTTCTAAGGTAGTCACTGTCCCTGTCAAGACATGGGACGAAAGGCTCACGAGCATGCAGGCGGAGCGCGTGCTGCTGGAAGCCGACATGAGCCGAGCAAAACGCAAGAAGCTTACCGATAAACTAGCGGCGCAAATTATTTTACAAAGCTACATTGACTCTAAGAAAACGAAAGGTTAAATTTAATGGCATCTATCGAAAAAATTGATAATGGTCTTACGGTAGCCACCAACCCTATGAGCCATATGGAGTCTGTATCATTCGGAATATGGATACGGGCAGGCGTGAGGTATGAGGATGCAGATAATAACGGCATAACTCATTTATTAGAACACAGCCTCTTTAAAGGCACGAAGACCAGAGATATGAAGAAGATAAAGGAGGAGATAGAGGGACGCGGCGGAAGTCTTAACGGTTTTACTACCGAGGAGTTCACCTGTTATCTCGTAAAATTATTAGCGAAAGATGCCCAGCTCGGCGTAGACATATTAAGCGATATGGTCATCCAGCCCCGGCTCGATGCTAAAGAGGTCGAGAAGGAAAAGAGCGTCATCATAGAAGAGATAAATATGTATAAAGATGTACCCGCGCAGTATGTCCATGAGATATTAAGCGAGATGCTGTGGCCTAAGCAACCCCTGGGGCTGCCCCTTGCAGGGAGCGTTGAATCGGTCAATTCCATAACGAGAGAAGATGTAGCCGCGTATAAGGAGAGATTTTATAATCCTAATAATATGCTTCTTATAGGCACAGGCAGGATAAAAGAGGACGAACTTTTACCCCTGTCAAAAAAATATTTCTCAAAAGTCCCCAGCAAAGAGGCCCCGAAATTTAAAAGCGCGACAAAGCTTCAGCGCGGGCCGGTTCTGAATCTGATTTCTAAGGAGACCGAGCAGACGCACATGGCGTTAGGATTCCACTGTCCCGACCGTTTCCATCCCGACAGATACGCGGCAAGCCTTTTGAACATAATACTCGGCGCGAATATGTCATCGCGGCTTTTTCATATAGTAAGGGATGAACTTGCGCTTTGTTATGAGATATCGTCCAGCATGCGCCGGTATGAAGACGCGGGCGCTTTTGTTATCGGGGCAGGGCTTGATGAAGCAAATCTTATTAAGGCTCTTAGGGCTATATTCGGAGAATTAAATTCTATAAAGAAGAATTCCGTATCGAAGGAAGAGATTGAAAGGGCAAAGGAATTTTATAAGGGGCAGCTCCTTTTTACGTTAGAGGACACCATGAGCCTTATGCTGTGGCTGGGAGAGAAGATCGCGGCGGGCGAGAAAGAATTTAATACAAAAAATATTATCGAGAAGATAAAATCGGTGAATCAGGATGATTTGATAAGAGTCGCGCAAGACATCTTAACGGATAAGAATATGAACCTTGCCGTAATAGGCCCTGTCAAAGATGAGAAGGCCGTATTGGAGGCGCTGTATCTGTAATGAATCCCGCCCATTCTTAAAGGCGGGTTAGAATAGGAGAATGAGCGGGATGAAGGGCTCGATTAGATTATTCAGAATATTCGGGATATCCATAAATATCCATGTTACTTTTTTACTACTGTTAGTATTGTTCCTTTCGGGCGGAATAAAATGGTTAGTTCTCATGATCGGAGTATTCTTTTTCGTTACTCTGCATGAATTGTGCCATTCGCTTGTGGCGAAGCGTTTCGGAATACAGGTGCGCGAAATAACGCTGTTACCCATAGGCGGCGTCGCGTCCATGACGTCTATGCCTGAAAAGCCGATCCATGAATTTTTCATTTCTATCGCCGGCCCTCTATTCAATATCGCGGTCGTGGCCGTGCTTTATTATCCTTTAAAAAGTCTCTTAGGCCCCGAAACGCTTTTTCATAGGCCGTTCTCGACCGCTACATGGCCATTGACCATAGCATACCTATATTGGATAAACCTGATATTGGCGCTTTTTAATCTCATCCCCGCGTTTCCGATGGACGGAGGCCGGGTGTTAAGGGCGCTTCTCGCGCAAAGAATGAGTTATCAAAAAGCGACTAAGATCGCGGTTAATCTAGGTCATCTATTCGCGTTAGGGTTCGCTTATTTTGGCATAGTGGGTTTTAACGTAATATTGATCATTATAGCGATTTTTATATATATAGCCGCATCGAACGAGGAACTGCAGGTAGATTTAAAAGAGACCTTGAAAAAATTCAGGGTTCGGGATATACTATCTGCCGATTTTTTTACTTTGAACAGCGATACGACATTAGCGAAAGTCCTGGAACTCATATTTCACTCCCATCAGGAGGATTTTCCTGTCCTTGAAGGCGGCGAAATGGTCGGGTTTGTGACGAGACACGAGATAATCTCCGGGATTCATAGTTTAGGCATGCGGACATTAGTTAAGGATGTCATGAGTAAAGACTTTCCAAAAGTGACGGATGCGGATCTGCTTATAAAGGCACAGAAGTTAATGGAAGAGAACAGCATAAGAGCCCTGCCGGTAATGAGGAACGGTCATGCCGTCGGAGTCGTCACGCTTGAAGACATCGGAAGAATTTACGCGATAACATCTCAAAAGGCTTAACCCCTCTACGCGGCCTTAGGATTCTACTTTGCTTAAAGGGATTAAAGAAGGAGGCTTATGATGCTAAAGAATATAATTGCGCCTAGCATACTTTCAGCGGATTTTTCAAAATTGGGCCAGGAGATCAAAGATGTGGAGAAGGCCGGGGCAGACTGGATACACGTCGACGTAATGGACGGTCACTTCGTTCCGAACATAACTATAGGGCCTATTGTAGTGAAGTCAATAAGACCGGTTACAAAATTACCTATTGATGTGCACCTGATGATAAAGAGCCCTGAAAAGTATATAGAAAGTTTTGTGAAGGCAGGCGCCGATTTCATCACATTTCATTCAGAAATAGAAAAAGACCCCAAAGAGGTCATAAAACTTATAAGGTATTATAAAAAGAAAGTCGGTATTTCGATAAAGCCGAAGACCGATCTAATATCTATTGAAAATGTGTTTTCAATGGTCGACATGGTCCTTATCATGACAGTTGAGCCGGGTTTTGGCGGCCAGGGCTTTATATTAGATTGCCTTCCCAAGATAGAAGAGTTGCGTAAAATTTTTAAGAAAGATATAGAAGTAGACGGCGGCGTAAACGAAATGACCGCGCGTGATTGTTTAAAAAGCGGCGCAAATGTGCTCGTCGCGGGAAGCTACGTCTTCGGCGCAAAGGATTATGCTTTAGCTATAAATAAACTTAGAGGATGATGTCCTTAAATTGGAGGCGTATATCGTGACAGAGATAAAGTTTGGCACTGATGGCTGGAGGGCTGTCATAGGCGATGAGTTCACTTTTCATAATGTAAAAAAGGTTGCGCAAGCCATGGCAGATTATGTGTTGAGTCAAAAAGGTATCTTGAAATACCGCAGCTTCAAAATAATAGTAGGTTATGATACAAGATTTCTCTCGGATAAATACGCGGAACTTACAGCCTGTGTTATGGCGTCAAACAATATCCCTACGATAATCGCTGACAGGCCTAGCCCCACACCTTCGGTAAGTTATGCGATAAAGGATAAAAATTTAATCGGCGGCATAGTAATAACCGCCAGTCACAACCCCGCAAGATATAATGGCATTAAGTACAAGGCTTATTACTCCGGCTCCGCAAGCCCTGTTATAACGAAAAAGATAGAAGGCCTTTTAGGTATAAACGAAATAAAATGTAAAAGTTTACAGGAATTAAAAGAAAGCCGTATCCTTACAGCCGAGAATATAATACCGAGGTATCTTGGATTTATAAAAAAATATGTTAATCTGAATTTATTGAAGAAAACCAGACTTAAGGTTTTAGCGGATCCTATGTACGGAACGGGCAATTCTTACATAGAGGATCTTCTTAAGGGCGGCAAATGCAAAGTGGACACAATTCATAATGAAATTAATCCCGGCTTCGGCGGTATAAATCCGGAACCGATCATGCCTAACTTAAAAGAGCTCGCAGATAAGACGAAGAAAAATAAATACGCGATCGGCATAGCCACAGACGGCGATGCGGATAGGCTAGGCGTGGTCCTATCGAACGGAAAACTTCTAACCGGCCACAAGGTCATGACGATACTCTTGCTTCACCTATTGGAAGATAAAAAGATGAGCGGCGATGTAGTGCAGACGATATGCGGAACCGTCTTAATAGAGAAGATATGCAAAAAATATGGACTTAAAACTCATGAAACGCCGGTGGGTTTTAAATATATATGCGAGATAATGCAAAAAGAGGATGTTCTCGTTGGGGGCGAAGAGACCGGCGGCGTGGCATTCAAGGGCTGCATACCGGAAAGAGACGGTGTACTTTCAGGCTTGCTGATCTTAGAGATGATGGCCATGAGACGTAAAACCCTCGAAAGGATAATAAAAGACATTGAAGAAGAATATGGCACGTTTGAATACAGGCGCCTTGACATGAGAATACCGGATGAAAAGAAAAATAAGTTAATGAATTATTTAAAGAATAATCCTGTTAAAAAAGTTCTTGATAAAGACGTAGTTGAGATAAAAGATTATGATGGTTATAAATTCATAGCCCGAGACCGTTCCTGGCTTATGATTAGACTTTCCGGCACAGAGCCGATCGTTAGGATATATGCCGAAGCGCCGAGTGAAAAGAGAGCTTTTGCCATTTTGAAAGCAGGGAAAAGAGTAGTACAAAATATTTAAGGATTTAATGGACGGATCCCTAATAAGGAACTTTTCTATAATAGCCCACATAGACCACGGCAAATCCACGCTCGCCGACAGGTTCCTTCAGGTTACCGGAGCGATAAGCGAACGCGACTTCCGCAATCAGATGCTCGACGACATGGACCTTGAAAGGGAACGGGGCATTACTATAAAAATGCAACCCGTTAGAATGCTCTATGCGCTTTCTAACGGGTCAGGACCCGTTGAGTATCAGTTGAATTTAATAGACACCCCCGGGCACATCGACTTTAGCTACGAGGTATCGCGCGCTCTAACAGCAGTGGAGGGCGCTATATTACTTGTAGACGCAACGCAGGGCGTGCAGGCGCAGACGCTTACCACTCTGCGCAGCGCGCGCGAGCACGGGCTGGTTATCATCCCCG
>Ga0209343_10004564_pt1 | contig 17058 bp, 8 predicted proteins | sample RifCSPlowO2_02_FD_184026 | JGI IMG/M metagenome (GOLD analysis project Ga0209343, IMG submission 184026) | Groundwater microbial communities from Rifle, Colorado - Rifle CSP2_plank lowO2_0.2 (SPAdes) (version 2) | ecosystem: Environmental > Aquatic > Deep subsurface > Groundwater | place: Rifle... | reverse complement strand
CGACTGTTCCACTATTTAAATATAAATAATGACGTCGGGACAAGAAGCTTAGTATTTTCAAGATTTATTTTCCCCCTTGACAAAATTTAACTTTAGTATACAATTGTATACCTTGGAGGTGCACCACGATACTAAATCAAAAACAACAAGAGGTCTTTAACTATGTTAAAAAACATATTAACGAAAAAGGGTTTCCCCCGTCGATAAGAGAGGTTTGCAAAGCAGCGGGATTCGCCTCTCCCCGCGCCGGACAAAAGTATCTGGAATCGCTGGAAGAACAAGGTTACATCCAAAGAGAAAATAAACCGCGGGGAATCAAATTACTGGCCGGAGCGCAAATGAAAAGTATCATCCTGCCCTTTTACGGTTACATCGCTGCGGGGGCGCCAATTGAGGTCTGCGAGCAGTCAGAAGAGGTGGAGGTTCCAGCAACGCTGGTCGGTCGACGCCCCTGCTATGTTCTCCAGGTTAAAGGCAACAGCATGATTGAAGATCATATTTTGAGTGGCGACCTTATCGTGGTTGAGAGATGCGAAACCGCCGATGACGGCGATGTTGTAGTAGCTTTAGTTAATCGCGAAGCTGCTACTTTAAAAAGGATCTATCGCGAAAAAGATCGAGTCAGACTAGAACCAGCTAATTCAACAATGAAACCGATTTTTGTTAAAGATGTCGCTATTCAAGGAACGGTTAGAGGTTTATTCAGGAAGTTTTAATGGAGCTGAGGGGGATCGAACCCCTGGCCTCTAGAATGCAAATCTAGCGCTCTCCCAGCTGAGCTACAGCCCCACAACTCGTTCCGCCTTTGGTGGAACTCGTAATTTCCAATTTTTGTCATTCCATTATTTTGCTCGGCAAAATAATGGTGGGCGGTGCTGGGATCGAACCAGCCACCTTGCGATTATCAGTCGCATGCTCTACCAACTGAGCTAACCGCCCATCGCAATAACCTCGCCCGGCAAAGCTTGTCCATTCTAGCAAAGTTTGACCTATCTTGGCAAGGCACAAAAACTTTGAAATTTTGCATAAATTATGACGATTTTTCACAAAGTCACCTCGCGTTTGGCGGGGTAAGGATGTTATCATAGGGTCTGCTGAAAAAGTTAAGTGGCAATTTCAATCGTCGTGAAAAAGGGATATAATTCAATGACGAAAGGAAAAAATGCACAGTTTTAACGGTTACAGGCGCGAAACCCGTGCATTTTGAGGTGAAAAATGTACCAAGCAACAAATCGAGCGACCGAGCCTCTTTTTCCTGAATTGTTTCCCTGGAGCGGCAAATTAAATGAGGACAATGAATGGATAAAATTGGAGAAAATAATTCCCTGGGAAACGCTGGAAGGAATTTACGGCCGATATTTTTCGTTGAATAAAGGTAGGCCGGCCAAAGACGGCCGTCTGATAATTGGGTTATTGATCGTCAAACATAAAAAAGGCTTAAGCGATCGTCGGTTGGTTGAGGAGTTGCTGGAAAACATTTATTTGCAGTACTTCTGCGGTTTTCGCCGATTAGCGGAGAAGAAGATATTGCATGCCAGCAGTTTAACGAAGATAAGAAAAAGGTTGGGCAAAGAATTTTTCGCCAGGTTTGAGATGGAAATTATCGGCAAATTGGTGAAGGACAAAATAATCAAGCCAAAAGGACTTATGGTCGATGCGACTGTTGTTCCGGCCAACATCAATTATCCGACGGATCATAAGCTGATCAATAAGGCGAGAGAATGGGTTTGTGAGAAGATCTCGAAAATCCGGAAGGTTATCGGGCTGAAAAATCCAATTCGAACTTACAAGCGAGTGGCGCGCAAAGTTTTTCTTAGCTTCCAAAAGAAGCGCCGGAAAACCAGGGCTGTCATTGAAGTGACAAGGAATAAATTGTTGCGTTTTCTGAGGCGAAATCTTAGTCAATTAACGGAGCTGCTCAAGGCTGCGCCGGCTGACCTTGCGCGCAAACTCCAATTTAAATATGAGACGGCCAGAACAATTTACGAGCAACAAAAACAAATGGCTAAGGAAAAAGTCAGGCACATTAAGAATCGGGTGGTTAGTTTTCATCTGCCGCACATCAGGCCGATAGTGCGCGGCAAAGACGGTAAGGATGTGGAATTTGGTCCCAAGGCAGTATTAAGCTGGGTTAATGGTTTTGGCTTTTTAGATAAGTTTTCTTTTGAGGCATTTAACGAGGCCTGTTTTTTATCGGATTCATTGCGAGCGTACAAAGAACGGTTTGCCACTTTACCGCCTGATGTTACAGCTGACCAGCTTTATGGCACACGTTGGAACCGTAAATTACTGGCAAAGATAAAGATTGGCAGCGCTTTTAAATCATTGGGTCGAAAAGCGAGAGATGATTTAGCCCGAATTATTTGGGTGAAGAAAAAACAGCGGGCAAGAAACCAGATGGAAGGGATAATCGGCAACGCGAAAGAACATTATGGTTTGGATCGAATACTTTACAGAATTAAGGATGGGGAAGAAATATGGACGAGATTATCACTGGTTGCTATGAATTTAACGACGGCAGCCAAGAGAGCACAAACACAAACAGCATGACAAGCTAAAGAAACTAAAGAAAAAATGAAAACGAAAACAAGCAAAGAGTTAAGTTTATGATAAAAGATTTTCAGCAGACCCTAAGTAATACCCCATGCCCTTCCGCAACTGCCTTGACGTCTGACGCAATCTGCTCCAGCATGATGCCCTGCTTTTGGATCAAGTCATAATTTTTCTGCTGGCCTTGTTTTAATGAAACAACATCTTGCGCTAATGAATTCTGACCGTCTTTTAATGAAGAAACGTCTTTTCCAATAATGCCGATCTTTTCGAGTACTTGATCTATTTTTGCTTTAGCCATTTTTGCCGTCCCCCGTTCCTTATAAATCCACCAATGAATTATGCGATTTTTGCTTGTCCTTGTCAAGAAAAAAAATCAGCTCTCACGGGCGCGCGCGCTAAACCAACTGAGCTATGGGCCCAACAAAAAAACCCGGCAGCGATCTACTCTCCCTCTAAACGAAGTCTAGAAGTACCATCGACCCAGGAGGCTTTCACTTCCGTGTTCGGAATGGGAACGGGTGGGACACCTCCGGTAAGGCCACCGGGATTTAATTCTTATTAATTTCTGCACAATATAATACAGGGCCAAAAAATCGGTTAAAGAAAGGTCAAGTCCTCGACTAATTAGTACTGGTCAGCTCAGACATTACTGCCTTTACACCTCCAGCCTATCAACCGGATGTTCTTTCCGGAGTCTTACCCCCCACACCAAACCGGATAGATATTAAATATCCATCATCTTATTATATGTTGGTTTGGTGTGGGGGTGGGAAACCTAATCTTAAGGGGGGCTTGACGCTTAGATGCTTTCAGCGTTTATCCCGTCCAGACATAGCTACCCAGCGTTTGCAGGAAGCCCCACAACTGGTACACTAGAGGTCTGTTCCTTCCGGTCCTCTCGTACTAGGAAGAACTCCTTTCAAGTTTCCTGCGCTTGCACCGGATATGGACCAAACTGTCTCACGACGTTCTGAACCCAGCTCACGTACCGCTTTAATGGGCGAACAGCCCAACCCTTGGAACCTGCTCCAGCTCCAGGATGCGACGAGCCGACATCGAGGTGCCAAACCTCCCCGTCGATATGAACTCTTGGGGGAGATAAGCCTGTTATCCCCGGGGTAGCTTTTATCCGTTGAGCGATGGCCTTTCCATTCAGGACCACCGGATCACTAAGTCCGACTTTCGTCCCTGCTCGACTTGTATGTCTTGCAGTCAAGCTCCCTTATACCTTTACGCTCGACGCACGATTTCCAACCGTGCTGAGGGAACCTTTGAACGCCTCCGTTACTCTTTGGGAGGCGACCGCCCCAGTCAAACTGCCCACCTAACTCTGTTCCCCGGTATTCACTACCAGGGTTAGAACTCCAACACAACCAGGGTGGTATTTCACTAATGGCTCCAAGAAGCCCGAAAGCCTCTCATCAAAGCCTCCCACCTATTCTACGCAAGTAATATCGAAATTCAAAGCCAGGATACAGTAAAGCTCCACGGGGTCTTTCTGTCCTGGTGCAAGTTATCCGTGTCTTCACGGACATCCCAATTTCACCGAGTCTCTCTCCGAGACAGCGCTCCTGTTGTTATGCCTTTCGTGCGGGTCGGAACTTCAAATGTTAGCTGCACATTTCTATGCAGTTCAGACTATATCTTCATCTTGCCAGTTGCTTTAGAAGTTTCTCGATGGTAATTTTTCTTTTTCCTGAAGGATTCATCTTGTAAGCCTGTCTGATTATTTCTTCTAATCTTTCCTTGGAAAGATGTTGATTATTGTAAACCAGAAGGCAAATCTCCTTAAATATCTCAAAATCCCACCGCTTAGCGCTCTGAAGAGGATATGATTCAAAGTGCGGCAATACTTTCTTATATATATCCTTTATACTGCGCACTTCAAACTTATAGCATTGATCTGAACTGGAAAACCTCACTCCCCCAACCCCAAAATATTGCCGGACATTCTCAATAATATCCAGATCTCTTTTATTCAGGGTCACAGAGAAACTTGGTCTAACTTCAATGCCTGTATTCAATTTACGTCTAAAATTAAACGAAACTGAAAAACAGCCTTCTCCATCACATAAGCCTGTTATATACCATGGATTCTTCATTGCAACTCTCTTTCGGCAAGAGCTAGCGTTTTATCCGCTAAATAACGGATCTCGCCTTTCGGCTCAGTCGTTACGGGGTTATTCTATCATGTGACGATAGAAAACTTCCCACGGTATTATCCGCCAGAGGCGGATTTTCACCGTTACAGCTAGTTTACTCGCGGACTGTTACCATTCCGCTCGGGCAAGTAAGACCGACCTTGATTTACCCGACAAGGAATTTCGCTACCTTAGGACCGTTATAGTTACGGCCGCCGTTCACTGGCGCTTCGGTTCAGTCCTTGATATAATCTCAAACATCCCCTTAACGTTCCAGCACTGGGCAGGCATCGGCCCCTATACATCCCCTTATGGGTTAGCAGAGACCTGTGTTTTTGTTAAACAGTCACAAGAGCCTGGTTTCTGAGACCCCGACTTAAAGTCAGGGCGTCCCTTCTCCCGAAGTTACGGGACCATTTTGCAGAGTTCCTTAGAGAGAGTTATCTCGCGCGCCTTGGCTTGTTCAGCCTGTCCACCTGTGTCGGTTTGTAGTACGATCACCCACACCAATACCCAAAGCTTTTCTTGCCAGTGTGGAGTCACTCAAGTCCCCCTCGATTGCTCTCGGGGTGCCACAATCTAATAAGTGTTATGAGTTATCCTCCTGTGTCCCTTTGGTTAACAATGTAGGTGGTACCGGAATATTAACCGGTTTACCTTCGCTTACGCCAGTTATTCTGGCCTCAACTTAGACATCGACTTACCCTGGGAGGACGAACCTTCCCCAGGAAACCTCAGACTTTCGGCGGACGGGATTTACACCCGTCTTTTCGTTACTTATGCCGACATACTCACTTCCATTTCGTCCATCCTGGCTCACGCCAGAACTTCAACCTAGTATGGAACGCTCCTCTACCGCTACCTCTAACCGAAGTTAGAAATAACCCGCAGCTTCGGTGACAAGCTTTAGCTCCGTGTATTTTCGGCGCAAAGACACTCGACCAGTGAGCTGTTACGCACTCTTTAAAGGATGGCTGCTTCTAAGCCAACCTCCTGGCTGTTTGTGTGACCTTACTTCCTTTCCCACTTAGCTTGTACTTAGGAACCTTAGCTGGCGATCAGGGCTGTTTCCCTTTCGACCACGAGGCTTATCCCTCGTAGTCTCACTCCCAAACATTGGCCTTGCAGTATTCGGAGTTAGCGAGAAGTTGGAATCCCTTTCGGGACCCTAGTTCAAACTGTACTCTACCCCTGCAAGGGTAAATTTGAGGCTGGCCCTAAAACCATTTCGAGGAGAACCAGATATCTCCGAGCTCGTTTAGCTTTTCACTGCTATCCACAAGTCATCCGATGATTTTGCAACATCAACCGGTTCGGACCTCCTCCCGATGTTACTCGGGATTCATCCTGCTCAAGGATAGATCGCTATCGGTTTCGGGTTTACAACTGCAAACTAAATCGCCCATTTAAGACTCGCTTTCGCTACGCCTCAGGCTCAACACCCTAAGCTTGCTTGCAACTGTAAGTCGCCGGCTCATTCTTCAATAGGCATGCCGTCATCCCAACTTACGCCGGGACTCCGACTGCTTGTAGGCACACAGTTTCACGTTCTATTTCACTCCCATTCCTGGGTTCTTTTCACCTTTCCCTCACGGTACTTGTTCACTATCGGTCACTGCAGAGTATTTAGCCTTAGGAGATGGTCCTCCTAGATTCCAACAAGATTTCTCGTGTCCCGTTGTACTTGGGATACCGCTAGAGTCATTGAATCTTTCGCATACAGGACTATCACCTTCTGTGGCTCTGCTTTCCAGCAGATTCCGCTAGATTCGTTGATCCCACGTTACGGTCCCGCAACCCCCACCATAAAGATGGGTTTAGGCTCTTTCGGTTTCGCTCGCCACTACTCCCGAAATCACTATTGTTTTCTTTTCCTCCGCTTACTAAGATGTTTCAGTTCAGCGGGTTGTCCCCCTTCGATAAATCGAAGGATATAACGGTATTAACCGCCATAGGTTTGCCCATTCGGAGATCCCCGGATCAAAGCTATTTAGACAGCTCCCCGAGGCTTATCGCAGCCAATCGCGTCCTTCATCGACTTGCAGTGCCAAGGTATCCTCTATGTGCCGCAATAACTTGACCAATTCTTTACCAATTTTCATCACCCTGTACTATATGGTACAGAATTTATTTCAACTCGATCGTCGCGATCGATATTGAAACTATTTCATTCTATGTCAAAGTTCTTCGTTATTGGAAACCCGTTCCCCGAAGCTCAAAGAGCGCGGGAGAAACAAAAAACGCACATCAAATGCGCGTTTTTTCTAACGCCTGATGTAATTCAAAATATTAAACTATGTGTATTTACTTCTCATCAAGTGAAGTGTGCTTATTATATAGCAGGTTAAAAAGTTTGTCAAGCGGCGGGTGAAATAAATGATTGAAAAGTGAAATTTTTACTGCGGTGTGCAGATAAATAACCGGGCAGAAATAACTCGAAAGGAAAGCATAATCATGCAAGTTTCGCGCGCTGTTCCAGAGATTAAATTATCAGCAAAAAGACCATGGAAAAAAAAAGACAGCGGCCTGATCAAGCTCGGACGCCATGGTGTGTGCGGCATGGCCTGGCAATGGCAAGGCCCGGGCAAACCCAGCGGTATCGATAACTTCACAAGAGTTATGCAAAAAATCCCAGTAGCCACTAATAAGGCATTCCTCATTTTATGGCAGAAGCGAGAAATCTGTGATGAGCTGATCGATTTATTTGAACGTGCGGACCGCTTGGAGTTTGCCGCATTCAAACGTCAGGTTGCCGGTATTTTTGCGGGCATCGGGATAATTACCACCCCCTTCCCCAACAATTATTTTGGCATACGGCAAGGTATCATCACGGAAGACGGACGCAGACTAGAGATATTCCCGGACAACCGCCACTTCAGCAAAGCGCAGAGAATTTTCCAATCCACCCCCAAGTACCTGAGCCTCTGGTGCAAGATATTTGATCTGGACCTGTTCAGCCTGACAAAAGAGGCGTTTGATGCCTTGGTTCATCACTGGAACAGCCAAGGATATAACATTACCGGGAGAATAGTAACAGGAACACAGGTGCCCGAAGGGTTAAGTCTTCGTCAGGGCAGATTTGATTATCACGTGCACAGAGAATCATCGGGGCAGAAGAGCGTCGGCATGGAAATACCAATATTAGAACTAGGATCCCATGGCGCAATTTGCGGTTTGTTAACTGACGGCAAAACAAGACCCAACAACCCAACGGGGATTTTTCAATATCCCCCACTCCTGCAGCGTTTAATAATCGCCACCCCCAGAGCTCTCCAAGCGTTAAACAGCAATGAGCCGCTATTACAACGCTTGAATAATCATTTATCAACTTCAGGATTTAGGGAAGTAGGGACGGGAAAGATTGTTCCAGATACCGGGACTATTGATTTTCGGGCGCTAAATGAGGCTGGCTTTGTGGCGATTCCCAGTCAAGACCGCCGGCTTTTTGCTCTCCGGTTGCCTTTCCGCCTCTCTGATAGAGGTTCAGAGTTAGAGCATAGAATTTTTACAGAAGGCTTACAATATTTTCGCAAACCCGGCAAATATACTGAAGCCTATTTTAAATTGGCTGGTGTAGCAACAGAGGGCATAGAAAGAATAGCTGAAACAGCGCTGCAAAATTTTAGAGAGCAAATCAATGATTCTATTGAGAGAGGAGAGATTGTCAGGTTAAAAGTTCTTGATCCTTCAGTCCCGTTAATTGAAATAACACCAAAATCAGAGCCAGGACCTTTAGATGATAAATAAGACTACTGGTTTACTGCCAGGTCAAAAAATCCAGTCTGATATACACTCCCATTTGTTGAATGATCTATTAAAACAATATTTTCACCTCTGATTTCAATTGTTAGGTGGTCGCCAGACACTGTACTATCTCCAACAGGCAGCAAAGGGGAGTTGCGCCCAATATTCGCCTGGCCATCTTGAATTATGATCCAGTCAGTGCCCGGCCCTTGAACATAGAACTGGCCATTTTGTCTGCAAACAAAGATATCTGTGTTAGCCCCTAGCCTCACCTGCAGGAATTGCCCTTGCTGCAAAAGCACAGGCGCACTTATTGCATTGTGCAAAGCAGTCTCCCTTAAGACAAGCCCAAGCCCCTGCATTATAGCATTATAGCGAGTCTCAAAATCACGAATTGGGATATAATAATCTCTGTCTTGCCCATCCCTTAGTCCATTCCTGTGCTGTACCCCATGTAAAGACACAATATGAGACTGACCCATGAGACTATTTACGCGTTGCGCGGTTGTTGTCAAAACACTCGATACGGATGGATTGCCAACAATCGCTCCGTTTGTTTCTATCATTTCAATTACCGGCGTTGAATCAACCCGCGCGATTCTCAGTATAACATTGACATCAGAAGTTGCCTCACCTGTAAACACTTGACTTATTGCCCCGGTATTCACATCTACCACCAAATTAATTTCGGAAACATCTGTATCGTTATACAAGCCTGTAAATAATTCTCCTTGTAAAAATCTATTTACATTTGCCTCCACAATACTTTCATTCCCCAGTATCACTACCGGTTCAGGAGCTTGAGCTGCTTCTGCCGGAGTAACTGGCCTACCAAACTCCCTATTGGCCAAACCTGATTCTCCTCGCAAATCAACAACCCTGGTCCTGCCTTCTGGGCTAACCTCTACAACACTTAAAGCATTTCCATAACTGCCGTGGACAATAATATGGTTATCCATTCCGAATGGAACATAGGCAGATTGTTCATCATTCGGCGTGTGACCAGCCACAATTACCGCATCTTCTGGCAATCCAAGCGCGTCCCTCATCGCGATCAAGTCTTCATTTGAATATTGTTCGTTGGGCCTGCTCCACATTAAGGCCCGTTCAGTATCAGAGTTTAAACGAGCATCAACAAGCTGCTGCCGATTAATTCCTTCTGCAACAACAGGCGTATGCCCGGCTAAAATCGCGCCTTCCGTACCTTGAAAAATTACAGCCAGGGGACAGCTCTCAAAAAATGCTTGTAATTCTCTGACGTATTCTTCTCCTCTGGCCTCTAAAAGAGCCTCTCTTAGTAATTCTCCCTGCATCACCCCACCCTTATAAAATAAACTTTCTCCCCCACCAAAAACAACATCATGATTACCCCTAACATAATGAACGAGATCAGGAAATTCTGTTCTTAACTGCATTATGGCATCTATCATGTCAATGGATGATTGTGTTTCACTATATCTCTCTAATCTGGCCATCGGGTCATTGCTTCTTCCGCCAGCAGGATAATTTTCCGGATGTATCGCATCTCCCAGGAAAACAAGCACCACACTGCCGTCTTCTAAACCAGCCCTATACTGATCTACTATTACCCTAAGGTTTTCCACATTTGCATGGAGGTCGCCGACCATAATAACTCTTCTGCCCGGCTCTATTTCTAATAACGCTCCCGGCGCATTTGCCAGCTCCGGCCTGCCAGCCGCAACAGCTGCCTCTCTGGAAACCAAGGGCCTTTCATAAATTCCAGGCGCGCCAGCATCAATTTGTTGGGTATATCTCAAATCCCGCACTTGACGTAAATATTCCGGTACAGCCGGCGCTACGGCAGCAGCACCATACCTCTCGGCAATTTGATAAGCCGGCTCATACCCACCATGCATCTGTATTCGACTATCAGCAATAATTCCCGAATCAATAGTATGGCCGGATTGAGCATCAAGAAGGACATAGTTTTCTACTCCATTGTTTCCAACACGCCTTTCAACCGTAACATCAGGTACAACATCCTCTCTCCCGGATCCAGGGTCTCTGCTTAAATCAACCAGCTCATAACCTTCTCCTCTTGGCCTGATCATGAACCCTTGAGAACCGTCAAAGTCAATCCCTGCAACACCAATCCTACCTGTTGTTATTGCATCTCTCATAGCTAAAACCCTACGCGCAATTTCTAAACCGCGTTCTTGAGACAATTCAACAAGAGAAGGGCTCCCATCAATGTTTTGCCATACAGGGTCCTCACCGGGAGCCCGGTTACTGTTTTCTCCATCGTGACGCAATCGTTGAGTAAACCAGCCCTCAGACAAAGTAAGTTGCTCTATCCATTCGGGGCGGGCACCATTGAAACTATTCGCCTGTTCGCTAACGATTCTTAGATGGTTGAGCTTAATATTTATCCAGCTTAACTCTCGCGTGAGAGGCGTGTCATGGAATAACACCAATTCAGGCGCAAGCTCAAGCAAAGCTTCAGGAGAAATATTCTCTGGATTTTCAACCCCTCCTTGCCTGAGGCGCTCGTATAGCTCTTCTCTTTCTGGCGAAGCTTGCCAGAGGTCACGCACTTGGAGCCGGGCGTCAGCTTCATAAACCGGCAAATCAGGATAAGCTTCCCTCGCTCTGGTCCTGGCCACCTCTATCTCCACCAGATCCGAACCACGATCAATCATGGCTTGATTAACATAAGCTTGAAATTCAGCCTGGCTGGCAAAGGTTGGGATCATATTTATCTCTGTCGCCTCGCTGACTCTTTCACTGGGCGCTTCGGTTTGAACTCCCCTTCTGTTGGGTTGTAGCCTGATAACCGCTGTTACTTCTGCTTCAGATATTCCACGTTGTGCTTCCGGTGTATAAAATCTGTAAGTCCTTACCCTCCCATTGGTCGACGGCCCTTGATAATCAAAAGTGATCAGAGTGATCGGCCCATTTTCCTGCACCTGCAAATTATCAACGTAGGAATAAGATTCACCATCATTGTAGGAAACCGGTTCTAGAGACCGTAACGCTTCCAGAAAAGCAGGCACATTTTCCGCGGGAATAGTGCCAGAGGTGCGATTGGTAAGTACTACGCCAAAGTCATTATTTTCTGAAAGCAGCGGTTCAATAATAGTAGTATATTCTGCTTCAATAGCATCTAATTCTCTTATTAACCTCTCGACCTGTTCAAAAGTCCGGGGATCACGCAGTTGCGGGATTCTTTCAAGCGCTTCGCTGCGCGCTCGCAAAGCACTACGATAGGCGCGAATAATTGCCATAAAATCACCCTCGCCAGTCTCCCCGTAGCGCTGTAACAATTCTGCGGCATCGTTAATGGCCGTATCAGACTCTTCAAGCAGACCCCTGAGTCGTTCTACAGATCTCCCTCTGGCAGCCTCATGTATCGGACGAACGATCGGACTGGCCAAGGCATTGCCAACCTTGAGGGATAATAGGAATAAGGTTCTATCTCTCCAGGCGCTTAGTGAAAGAGTTTCTTCTGCCGCTTCAATAGGATCAAAAACTCCTTCATGGGCAACTTGCTGATAATTGACAGACAAGAAATCCCAGACACCAAAGGCTCCTAATTCAGTCACAAAGGCTCCCGCGCGCAGTCCATTGCGCAGCCAAAAATTCCTTTCCGCCAAAGGAGCAAGATCCCTAGTATAACGCGTAAAGATACTACCGGCACCGCGCAGAAAAGCAAACATGCCGGCGGTCAAGAGTGTTTCTTCTCCCAGTTGCAGAAGATTTTCTTCAAACGTCAGGTTGGGATCAAAAAATGGCTGGTCATAAATCCACGAATGCAACCCACGACTTGTTACGGTAAAGACTACCGCTTCGGTTCCATAATAAACAATGCTCGAGCCAGTGCTGCCCAGAAAAGCCGGGACATAAGCCCCGGTCAATTCAGCCGCAATGCCCGAAGTAAATGCCGCCGCAATGACAATGCCAGTCCCTACTACATAGGTATTAAAAGCAGCAGCAGAATCATAAACATCTTCTAACTGCAACAGCATCGCGGAATTGTTCATTTCCAAAAAGTAATTGCGCGCCTCATCAAGTCTGCCCTCTTCAATCATTATTTCGATTTCTTCATACCTGCCAATAACATAATCAAACTGGCGCGCTTCATCAACTTCAAGGTCTGCTTGCCCCACTGTAATAACCTCAAATAGAGTATTCTCTATCCGATTGCTCGTGGCCACTGTCTCTCTCATTTCTCGAAGAGAGGAAAGACGATAATCCACGTTGCTAAGTAAAGCAGCTGTATCTAGCCTTGCCATGACCCTTTGATAAGCAGCCAAACGATCTGAAATAGTGCGGAAATATCGGCTGGATGGATCAATGCGTTCAAAATCTCCTCTAGCTGCTACCACTTCTCCACTACCAATAGTCGACGGAATTTCGACGACCTGATCTAGCTCGGTCTCCAGCAGGTCCCTAACATATGCTTCTTCGTTATTAGCCATTTGCTGCATGATATCCGTAAACACAGGTAATGACTCTGCCTGTGAAAAATCTAACTGTTCCAGCCGCTCAACGGTTGCATCTAATTGAGCTATTTCGGCACGCAGCGCTTCTTCGCGCGGACCAGGAGGGATTTCTTCTGGCACAAAACTTTCTTCTATAAAAGCGTTTGTCCCAAATGGATCAGAGGGACTAAATCTGTCTCCGCTATTGACATCCGCCGCAATTGCATTAGGTATTTGACTTTCTAAACGCTCCCGATAAACAGCCGCTCGGCTAAGCAACATGTCACGATAGCCTGCCAATACTTCCAGTTCGACAGAACTTAAATCGACTGTCTCAAGAATAGTGGCGTATTCTTCTAAATATTCCAAACTTTCTTGAAGATCCAGGCGATTTTGATAGCCGTCATTTTCTGACAAACGCTCTGCTCTAACTTCACCCAAACGAGCCATAAAAGTCTCAACTTGCGGCTCTAAGTACAAGCCTTCAAGTCCCGCGATATAAGCTTCAAACTCGGCATTGCTGTTAAACACTGGCAAGGCCCTACTCCCTCTAAGATCTTCAAAAACCGAGTCCATATGGTCCATATGCTCAAGTTGTAACTCGCCTAAGACTTGCGACACAGTTGTGCTGGCTAAATATTCTCTTGAAGGAGTAGCCGCGGAATGAAGAGGATATTCTGATTGGATTATTTCATAGATTTGCGTTCTTCTCTCTGCTATCTGTTGATAACGGACCAGCAAGGCCAAAGTCTCCCTGCCGCGATCAAAGACTGCCTGGTCATAACGCAGCAACTCGCCTATAATTTGACACTTGGCACGCCTAATCATCAAACTTAGTTCAGGGTGTTCGGCCTCTAAAGCATCCAAAAATACTATTGTTTCTTGAGCCTGCTCCAAAAGCCCAAGATCATTAACTAAAGCAGGTAAATCAACTGGGTTGGCAGTTTCAATTGCTACTTTAAAGGCGGCAATTTCGTCTAATAAACGCCGTGGTAATTGGTTTTCATATTCTCTAATCTCTGCTCTAAAGTCATCAATTGCCTCGGCAAAGCCAGCGTCAGAAAGCGCTTCCGGCGGCTCAGCATACCTTGTCTCCATGTAGCCAACAAAATAGTCAATGTAATTTTCGCTATTTAGTTCACCAAGATCAAAACCGATACCTTCGGCATAACTAAGCAGGGCCGTGACTTCCTCATTAAATTCTTCTCTAAACCAATCCCTGGAAAGATCATCCAGTCCTGAAACCCTGGGTATGGAGGTTAAGGAAAAAGCAGATCCTGATATAGAAACAGAGTCGCCTTGCTGTCCCGGGGTAGAAACCAGCTCTGGACCTCTTCGAATAAGGTTAGAAACGCTATTCTGAACTGTACTTACTATATTTAGTATTGACATTTAGTTCCTCTTATAGGGAATCATAAAAAAGCGTACTCTATACAAGTACGCTCTCTACTGTATTTATCGTATTTCCAAGGCAATTTCTTGCATAAATCTGCTATAATAAACGATACAAAAATGATCAAAAAGACAGACCCGGATATCATCAAAAGCTACCTCGAAGACAGCTCTAATTTAAGCGGCGGCTATGCTGACGGCGTCTATATTCCTGAAAGTGAAAAGGACGTTATAGAAGCCCTGAAGGAGTGTAATAACAAAAAGACTCCTTTAACTGTCTCGGCTGGCGCAACCGGCACTACGGGTGGCTGCATCCCATTTGGCGGCTGGGTTTTGACCACTCAAAAGCTTAACAATATCATTGACATTAAAGGAGAGGAAAAGCTGGCCATTGTCCAACCCGGGGTCACCCTTGAAGAGATTGAAAAAGCCGTGGCCAAAGAAGGATTGCTTTACCCTCCTGACCCAACCGAAAAAACAGCCACCATCGGCGGCAATATCGCCACCAATGCCTCCGGCGGCCGCGGCTATCGTTTTGGCTCAACACGAGACTGGGTTAAAAGAATAAAAGTTATACTTCCATCAGGCAAAGTGCTCGATCTTAAACGTGGAGGCATTCGCGTTACAGATTACTCGTTACCCGTCCCTCAATATAAAATGCCAAACGTCAAAAACTCCGCTGGATATTTTGCTAAACCTGGCATGGATTTAATCGACCTTTTTATTGGCTCTGAAGGTACACTCGGAATAGTCTCTGAAATCGAAATTGCGCTCATCTCTGCCCTTAAGGAAACCTTTGATGTCGTCGCCTTCTTTCCCAACGAAGAGGTAGCAGTTGACTTTGTACTGGAAGCAAAGAACAAAAAAGATCCAACAGTAAACTTTTTTGAATATTTTGACCATAATACTTTGCAAATGTTAAAGAAAAACTATCCCAATATTCCTAACGGTATAAGGGCCGCGGTGTATATTGAGCAGGAAATAACATCTGAAAACGAGAACACTTATCTGGATGTCTGGATAGAGCTTTTGGAAAAATTCCAAGCCTCAATGGATAACTGCTGGCTGGGCATGGACAGCAGGAAAAAAGAAGAGCTGGCTAAATTCCGCCACGCCATTCCAGAACATATTAATGAGCTCTTTAAGCAAGAAAAGCTGGTTAAAATGGCCACTGACATCGCGGTACCAACTAACTGTTTCAAAGAAATGTACAATTTTTACGTCTCCGAACTCCAAACCAACAACTCCGAACTATTCCACATCAAATTTGGTCATATTGGAGAAAATCATTTACATGTCAATCTTCTGCCAAAAACAGAAGCAGAAAAAAACATTGCTAAAGATTTAGTTGTGAAATTCGTCAAAAAAGCCATAAACTTAGGCGGCACCATCTCTGCCGAGCATGGGGTTGGCAAAATTAAGCATGAATATTTAAGAGAAATGTATGGCGCAAAAGGCATTAATGAGATGAGGCGCACCAAAAAATCTTTTGACCCAAACAGCATTTTAAACCTGGGCAACATATTCTAACACGCCTCTTAAATTTCAAAATTTTAAAAATTTTTACCGACCATGTGAAATTTTTGCCGAAATCAGTCGATAATAGTTTAGAGGCACTGAGAGGGTTTAGGTTAATCAGTGATCTCTAGGAAAATTTAACTATGAGCAACAGTAAAGCTGATTGCCTGATGATGCAAATTAAATTTAGAGGGAAGGAAGCCCAGCGGGTTTCCTTTTTGCGTTTGGGAGGAGCAAAGCAATGATGCAACTTGTCGCAACATCTCAACAAAGAATACCCGCGAATCACAAGCCATTAAGGCCTGGAGAAAGATATAAATTGCTTCATAAAATAGCCAAAACTGGCACAACTAAAATCCATCTTGCTTTTGATGTTGATCAGGGACATGATGTCATTCTCAAAGTCGTCAGTCGTGAAAATCCCGACGTTATCCGCGCCCTGGTTAACGAAGCCAGGATGTTGGAAAAGAGAATTTCCATGTCCTTCCCTGAATTTTATGAGTATGGTGAGCTTAGTAGCTCTGACTTTAATTTTATTGCGATGGAGGCTATTCCGGGAAGAAATTTAAGTGATTTAATCAAGATGAATACGGCCGGCGTACCCTGGTGGAAAGCGGTAGGATATGTTAGGGAGGTTGGCCAGGCCTTAAAAGATTTGCATGAGGGAGGATATGTCCATCAAGATATCAAGCCTGCTAATATTATTTTACCAGACAATGGAGGTTCCCTCGGAAGTATTCGCCTCATCGATCTTGGCCTAGCTTGCGGCATTGATGCGGTTGCGCCCAAAATATTTTTGGGGACTCCGGAGTACGCTTCACCGGAACAGGTCAAGGAGAAAAAAACCTCCGTAAGATCTGATATTTATTCTCTTGGAATAGTCCTTTTTGAATTGCTTACGGGGAAAAATCCTATGCTGGACAAAAATTGGGCGCGAAGTTTGACTAACCAGCTTATAAAGCCATTTCCGGAACTCCCCCGTGAAGCCCTGGTCGGGAAATTGAATGACGTTGTTTTTGCACGCTTGCGTAATATAATTGCCGGAATGACCGCAAAAGATCCCGCAGACCGTCCACAAAACATAGATATTGTGCTTGAAGCATTAGGCGAACTTGGCCCTCCCCCTTTCCCTGATTCTGCGCTGAAATATATTCGTCTCCTGCCTATCTGAAATCTGAGAAATTGAAAGTTAGATAATTTAGCTAACCCGCGCCAAAAATTAAGCCCTGCAAAAAATACTTGACCTGGTTATTCCGTTCAGCTATAAT
>Ga0209343_10004563_pt1 | contig 17060 bp, 20 predicted proteins | sample RifCSPlowO2_02_FD_184026 | JGI IMG/M metagenome (GOLD analysis project Ga0209343, IMG submission 184026) | Groundwater microbial communities from Rifle, Colorado - Rifle CSP2_plank lowO2_0.2 (SPAdes) (version 2) | ecosystem: Environmental > Aquatic > Deep subsurface > Groundwater | place... | reverse complement strand
TATCTTTACAGCGGGGTTATTCCCCCTGTCGGGCTCGCACCGGTGTTGCTCCCCTTGGTATTTTTAACATCTGTTCCGTCTTGCGACGCTGCCTCTTCCGAAGCATCACTTTCCACAGTATCGGTCACGTCACCTTCCGCTTCATCCACTGCACCTTCTTCATCTGATTCTTCCTCGATTCCTTCTTCCTCTGTCTCTTCTTCTATCGGATTTTCGAGCGTATAGGCAACTGGGTCATTACATTCTGCACCTTCATCTGCTGTCGCCGGATCGCAGAGCATAAATGAGCAATCCGCTTCACCTTCGGGACATACTAGCGCATCGCAGGTCTCATCACTCGGATCGCAAAGCGGGATGTTTTTGGCATTGCGATTGATGAGTTTGTAATACGAAGTATCCTCTACCAGGTCGCCCGTGCACTCTTCTCCCGCTTCCGGATCACAGACATACACGAAACACTCTTCCGTATACGGGTCGCACTCCGCTTCCGCCTGAACGATATAATCGCGCTTCACCATGTACTTATAGTACGAAACAGCCACTGATCCGAGAATCAGCAACCCCATGACCAGAAAAAAGATTTGAGATTTTTTGTCCATAAATAATAGGTTGTTTTTATTATTATACCACATTTTTAGTACCCTATTTTGAAGCTTCTCGTAATCATCTCTAAATACAGGATAACTACAATCGAAAACTTCTATCTTAATAGTGTGTAATTATTGCACTTCAGATTAGAATTTAAGACATCATCCTTGATTTATCTGACATATATGCTATAGTATAAAGTCTTAATCTTAAGGCGCGTACCTTTCAAACTGAATAGGAAAGGAAAACATCATGCATACCATAGCAAAAGCATTGATCGCACAGGTCATTGCAGATAAGAAAGCTGAAATTGAGAGGACGGATCAGGCAAGACAGGTTTCGCTCAAGGATGCCAAGGAGGCCGAAGGGGCAATGATCTCACGTTATGATACCTTCCTCGAAGAGGCCCAATACCTCGCTGGAGGGCAAAACAAAAGGTTGCTCGAAGCAAAGTCAGTATTGTTACTACTCGAAAGCTTTCTCCAAAGGGATGCCGACGTTTCTGTCCAAGCATCTATCGGCTCTCTGGTAACAATCGAAAACACTGATACCTCCAAAACGATGAAGTTTCTTCTCGTCTTCGATGGCGCTGGCGGTGGTATTTTCACATCTCCTAGTGACGAGAACGAAAAAATTTCAGCGGTCAGTCCGTCTTCTCCAATTGGTAAGGCACTTTTCAAGAAGACAGCCGGTGAAGAAGTCGAGTGTACCAATCTCGATGGAACATGGGAAATAGTGGAAATTCAATAATAGAGGAGAGCTGCCGTGAATACTGCCAACTCAGTAATACTCGTCGTGGAAGGCGTGGACTGCGTTGGTAAAACAACGCTTGCCGAAACCATTGCCGCAAAGCATGGTTTCCGCTACCTCTACACCCCACAACCCCCATTGTCGAAGATTCGCAAAGAATTGGAATCACTGAAAGATCCAAATACGAGGTTTTTCTACTACCTGACTTCGGTTATCGCTGTCCAGAGGATGATTCGGGCAGATCTCGACGCAGGGAGAAGCCTCGTGATTGACAGATACATCCATTCCACCATCGTCATGCACCAAGTGCTTGGCGTGAATACTCAGTGCGTGGATATGGAAAAGCTTCCGATTCTGTGGCCAACAGTTTCTGTGCTTCTTACAGCGAAATCGGAAACCAGAACTACAAGAAGAAACGGCCGAGACGGTGTGCAAGAATACGATCAACACATCGAACAATCCGTTGGATTGCTCGACAAAGCCCAAGAAGTCTTCCGGGCTGCGCATCACTGGTCGCTCGTTCTTGAAACCGACAATCTTTCGCAGGAACAAGTCGAACAGCAAGTGACGGCTCTGCTACAGGAGAAAAACCATGTATGACGTATTCGAGAAATTAGTTTCGCAAGGAAAAGTTGAGAGGACCCGTCTTCTCAGCATCCGAGTGAAACTCCATGTGCCATGCCAATGGACATGCAACTTCTGCCACATGGAAGGAAACCCAACATCGCAGCCGATTCGAAATGATATCCAGTTTTCCGAAGCACTCATAAGCTTTCGAGACCGCTTCGGGTTAAGCGAGGTGCATTTCACTGGCGGCGAACCATCAATTCACCGTGAAATCGTTGAGTTCATTACGAAAGCGAAGAACTTGGGGTTTAAAGTGAAAATGACTACTAACGGGCAGGCGGGACACCAACGGTACTTCGATTGCATCCAGGCAGGACTCGATGAGCTCAATATGAGCATTCACACTCTCGACCCGGCAGAGTTGGGCAAGCTCATGGCGCCGCCCAGAAACGCCGATTGGGGGAAGAAGGCCCTCGAGAAACAAATCAAGCTCATCGATGCAATAAACGGAAAAGTTGGCACGAAGATCAACACATGCGTTGGAGAGACGGAAGTCTCAGCAATTGCCCTTGCAAGCTTCGTGAAACAAAGGAATGTCTCTTGGCGGCTTATGAATGTATTGGAGATCCCTGACCTCTCATATGCCGCACTCAAGAGGGCCTGTAACGTGCTTGGAGCGACAGCAGTGCGAGCTTCAATTATCGAAGGCAGCTCGAGTTGTTCCGTGGACATGCAATGCGAAGACGGCTTCGCTTTCAAACTGAAGCTTATCCGTCCGCATTTCCTCGAAGGAATGTGCTCGGGTTGTGAGTTGCGGTCTTATGGCGGATGCTACGAATTTGCCTACGGACCGAGACTGGAGATGGAACGCGGTATGCTCATGGTTCGAAATTGCGTCCATCGTAACGGGCCCCCGTTTTCCCTTCCCATTAATGCATATTTCTCCCATCCCATTGCCGAGCAGCTGCAAGAGGAGCTATGAGATGATGAGACTTCGTGCAAACAGGCTGACGCAACGCGCCAGCCTTTTCTTTTTGGAAAGTATGCGGTATGTTAACTATGTTAGAATCATCATATGGAAATAGAAGTACGAGCAAGAATCAACGATGCATCAAAGATAAAGGATCTCTTACAAACTAAAGCAGAGTTTGTGGAATCCTCAAACGAGAACGATCTTTATCTTCGTCATGAAAGCGACGTTGAGCGATCGCTCGTTTTGCGTATCCGAAGAAAAGAAAATGGGTCATTTTTGACGTTCAAAGGGAAGTCTAAAGGTGATGATACGGCATGGCCGGACGTCGATCTTCCATTATCTCATCCTGATGATCTTGAAAACCTTCTCTTAGGAAGCGGCTATATCGAAGTTGTTAGGATAAACAAACATCGTTCAACATACCGGGAACAGGACTTTGAAATCAATCTTGATGAGATAGATAACCTCGGCAGTTTTATTGAGATCGAAGGCCGTGGAACGGACAGCGACCGGACGGCAATAGAAGAAAAAATAACCCAGTTTCTTATTGATCTAGGAATTCAAAAATCTAATATCATTCGAAAAGGATACGTCACCCTCATGCTTGAAAAAGTATCCTCATCCCATAACAAGTAATCAACTACTTCTATTCTTGCGTACGAGTGAAACCCTCCTAGCCCGAAAAACTAGATATTTATCTATAGTATCTATGCAAGAAAAAACTTGCTGTTCTCTTTACCCCTCCAGTTCCGCAACAATTTAGCTCTTTTTCTTTTTACTACATCTCAACTTGCTTGTATGCCTCGAGAGGAAACGTCTTCCCCGCAATCCAGTCTTGCAGGAGCTCGAATGTTCTCGCAGAAACGAAATCCTCAGGATTCATTTTTACGACTTCTTCTTTGGTGAACCACCACACTTCCTCGATGACTTCATTCCTTGATTTCTGATCCTCTCTTGAGGCTACCTCGACATTCATATCGTTCGCCTCTGCAAGAAAATTGAATTGGATGCGTATTTTTTCTGGCTCTTCGGAGATATACGCCCCGAGCGTATGGGTAAGAACAACATCGAGAGAAGCTTCTTCTTTGCATTCTCTTCTTGCGGCCTCGAATACCGTCTCGCCACCATCATACGATCCCTTGATGATATTCCAGAGAGCTACCGGTTTTTTCTCCAGCTTTTCCTTGATGAGAAGCACTCTCCCATCTTTTCCCACAACTACAACGCCTATTTTTGCCTTAGTATCCATAAATAATCGGTTGTTTTCACCCCAAGAATACCACAAAAACCCCCTCAGGGAAAGAAAAAAACACCTTAATCAAGGCGCCTCTTTCTAAAAATAAGATGCGTTACGCAAGTTTAGCAAATACCAGTCTTTCCAGCTTCACCATGCGCTTCTCAAGTTTGTTGAATTCGTCCCGATCAACTTTTTCCGAGAGCTTGAACTTAATCTCGGTTATATCCCCTTGCATTACATCCAAACGGTTATCAATACCATCCAAACGTCCGTCAATACCATCCAAGCGACTAACAACTCCCTTGTGCTGTTCACCAATTACTTCGATACCCTCATTGATATGCTCGAGCATTGACATCACCTCTCCGGCTTTGTACGTTTTTTCTGCAGTTTTTTGAGTGTTCTTTTTCATAACGCTCCCATTATATATCTCAACCAAATTCCAGTCAAATCGCTTCTTCTTACCCTAAAATTACCCCTTGTCCCTTCATCCAGCATCAGCTTAGTGTTTCATATAATTATCACTTCTCCGCCTCTGAGCGTTTTGTACGGAATCTTATTTTGTTCCATATATTCAACCACTGCTTTCATTTTCTCTGATTCCGGATGATCCGATCGATAATGAGGAACGATAGAATAGTCGATGATATCCAGACCCTCAAAGATAGTTTCAGAGTCATCTCCGTATGGTTTCATATGAGGATCATCCACAAGCTCAATGCCTCGCAGTGTCGGTGCCAAGACACAGACACCGGCGCTATATCCACCATAAAGGATTTCCTCTTTTTGAACGAGACTTTTGAGTATCACATCCAATCCGCTCCTTCTCATCGCTTCTCGAAGAACAAAAACATTACCTCCTCGCACCCAGATGACACCGAATTCGCTCAATTTTTTCTCGAGCTCATCTTGCCGACCAAAATAATCTTTCAGGTCAACCAACTCTACATCGAGCCCTACAGCAGAAAGTTCATCAATATCTGATTGCTCACTCTTCTTTCGCCGCTCGAGATCATTTGAAAAATCAAGCGCGTTGGAAATAAACGCCGTTTTTTTATTATTTACGGGAATGAGTTCTTTCAGTTTATCAATCTCATTCCCCAGTTTGTAGGATGAAAGGTAAAATTTCATATTTATCCGGCGTGTCTGCCTAAATATTTGGTAGACGGGAAATTCATGGCCTGGTCATCCCAAAATTCATCCTTAAGGATTTCCGGAAAAACAATCATGCCTTGCAAATCTTCCTTTGACAGCCATCTTACATCTTTAATATACTGCTCGTCGAGACCGTTGCCGTATATATTTTCTATCCCTATATCTCCATGGTAACTATCCGCCAAAACAAAGAGCTCTATATTCAACTTCTGGTTTTCTTTATCTAAAAATTCACGAATATATACTATTCTCGAAACCTCAACGGTAAGATTTGTTTCTTCAAACACTTCTCTTTTCGCACAATCGAAGAGGGAATTATCGCTTTCTTCAACGCCGCCGCCTGGCGGAACCCACCATTCGTATTTCGTTTCAGGATGAACATGCTTGACCAATAATATCTTGTCATTATCGGTAATTATTGTTGCAACACGGATTCTGTGTACCATACTCTTTACCTCTCCAATTCCCCAGCGGCTTGGCGATAGGCGCAGTAATCGCAAGCGGCGTTTGGCGCGGGAATTTCATCCCCCATCAGACAATTGTGGGCGGCGATGAGCGTCCCTTCCACCCAGTCGTCATTTCCCGTATAAGGAAGCAGTTTCACATCGAACTCCAGCTTGCCGTCGAAAGCCTTGCGATCCGTCTGTCCGTTGCAGTAGACGAAGTACCCGGTATCGGAAACCGGGAAACCGTTCTTGCGAAACAGCCACTGGTACATTTCCATCTGACGCTTGTAGCCGCCCTGCCACTCGGCATCCAGATTTACTTCGCCATCTTTGGCCGTGGCCTTGTAATCGACGATGATGAGCTCCCCCTTGGGATCCACCCACACATCATCCACTCCTCCGGTAAAAAAGAGATTCGTCTTGGGATGGAGATAGGTGATACCACGTCTGAGCGAATCACGCCATTCTTCCAACTTCTCATGCTGCAACGGTACCGCGTCGAGACCATAAGCCTTCATCAGTGGATGCGGTGTTCCCGAAGCCCGGTGGATATCGAATTCTTTTTTGAGAAGCGTATCCACGGCCGAATTGAGCGAGAACGGATAGCCGGGCGGTCGATCCGTACCGAGGCGCCGATCCAGATAAAAACAGCGCGGGCAAGACAAAAAGACCTCCAGCCGCGAACGGCTCAAACGGAACGGCTCTGATGAATGCGGATCAAATAAATTTCTGTTGCGCCTGGGATTGTAGTATTGAGACATAGATAGTTAAAAATGTAAAAGCCTGCCCGAAACGCTTCTCGCCTTGGCGGGATGCGGGCGGGTCAAAATGGAAAAATACCAGATGGCTCTATTCTAACACAAAAAACCCCGACGTGTCGGGGTTCCTTGTTACTTTGCTTCTCTCCCTAAAACTTGGGAATAAAGGCGGACAACCAACCGAAAATACCTTTTATCTCGGATTGACTGGCGATAAAACTCTGCAACTTTCCCGTCTCCAGCTTCAAAGTGTCGATCTGATCATCCAGTATCTTCCTCAGATCCGGATCAGAAATCCGCTTCGATGCTGATTCGAGTGCTGCCGCTCGGGTATTCATCGCCACTACTTCCGTATTCAGCGCATCCAGAGCATCGGAGTCGGATCCGAAGAGGGTTTCTGCCAATCCGCCACGATCCTCGATATCTCCCAAGCTCTTCTTGATAGCCTTCGATGCCGCCTTGTGTTCGGCCGCTATCGTTCTCACTTTTTTGGAAACGCCATTATCATCGCCATCCTCGATCTCAGCTACATCATCGAGACCCTCAGACAGATCATCCGCATCATCTTCATGATCTTCGAACAAATCATCGTCATCCGTGCCTCCGAGGGCGAAGATATTGCTCTCCACCAGGCTCTTCAAACGTTTCACACGTTTTTCGAAAGCCTTCACCGTATCCCGGGTTATCGTTCCGGGAGCCGCCGCAATCGTTGCCTTGAGTGCAGAAAAATCCGAGCGCAGGGTTGCCAGCTGGGACTTGAAAGCCGCCGCATCGCCGCCCAAGCCTTCAAGCTCTGCAATCTTTTTCTCTACCTGTCCGAAGCGCTTTTCCACTTTGGCTACTTCTTCAGCGACTTTTTTGGAAAATTCCATATCCTTTTCTGTGAAATGGGCCGTTTTTTTGATCTGCTTGGCAAGCATCTTCGCCGTCGCCAAATCATTCGCATCAAATGAGGTCCCTACTTGGGCGAGACCGGCTTCCGCCAGAGCCAAACGAGCCAGTGCGGTGGTCACATCCGCTCCTTCGGCTTGTTTTTCCAAGATATTTTTTCTTGCTTTGTCTATTTCTTCCTGTAGTTTGCTCAAAGTTTTATCGCGATCCTTGAACATCCCCTCGTTATCCCCGCCCTTATTTTCATCTTCATCGGCCTCATCAGCTTCATCTTCATCGGTTTCAGACTTATTTTCATCCTCGACTTCATCGGCATCTTCGTCATCATCTTCCTTATTGGAACTTTCACGAGCTTTTTCAGCTTCTTTTTTGGCTTTTTCACTTGCTTTTTCCTGCTCTTTCTTAGCTTTCTCCTGTTCTTTTTCCTTGTCTTTATCATCGTCCTTGTCTTCATCTTCATCTTCACCATCATCTTCAGCTTCGTTATCATCCTCCCCCTCGTCCGCCGAGGTAATGGCCGCAAAGTTAAACTGATTCTTGGTTACTATGGCTGCTACTCCGGCAAAAGTGCCCAATGCCAATAAAGCGATAACCAGCGCCGCCCCTGTCCCCATTTTTGTCTTTATTTTCGGCATACCCGGTGGTACTGCTTTGAACAAGGTAACTTGATAAAGTTTCCTAAGATCAAAGTATTTGTTACTGTTTATATTAATGTTAACCTAATACCTCGATAGAACAAGCTTTCAAAGTTGTCCCACCGGGCATATTTGTTTTATTTTTATGTATTATCTAAAAAAAAGGAACGACCTTCCCTTATTTTTACTATATCATAAAACGTACAAAAAAAATAGCCTGTCAATAGCTCTTTCGGTATACTTATATAAGCGAGCGAAAAACACTGAGAGTCTCCTCCACCGTCTTCTCCCAGGAAAAAAGCTTGGCGCGCGCTTCGCCCTTCTTGCGCAAGGCATCGGCCAGTTCCTGATCCGTCAAAACCTGCCGAAGTGCCTGCAAAAGCTCATCGGGCTGATACGGATCGATGAGAATCCCGGCATCGCCGACGATTTCCGGAAGCGCTGAGGAATGGGAAACGATGACCGGTACGCCGCAGGCCATGGCCTCGAGCGGCGGAAAACCGAAACCCTCGTAAAACGACGGGTACACGAACACGCTCGCCAGATTATAGAGCGCCGCTTTGTCGGGATCGGCGATGAAGCCGGGAAGAAAGATTTTGTCGCCATATGGCGACTCTGCAATCGCTTCAAACACTTCCTCGCACTTCCACCCGCTGACCCCGGCGATGACCAGCTCATACTTAGCCAAGGCTGGATGATTAAGGTGCATCAACCCCTCGTACCCCTTTATGAGCGCCAGAATATTCTTGCGCGGTTCGAACGTCGCAAGCGATAGGATGAATTTGTACGGCAGGTGATACTTCTCCTTCACCCGCAGGAGCTCCCCATCATTTCGGCTCATCACATGGAATTGTTCTCCGATACCGCTTCGGATGACGGTAATCTTCTTTTCCGATACGCCATACTGCGCCGTGAGATCATCTTTGGTCGATTGGGAGACGGCGATCACCTTGTCGGCAGCCAGCGCCAAGCGCCGGAAATTGATGAAAAAATGCCACAGGCGGCGCTTGAAGGAAAATGTTTCGGGAAACAATTCGAAGGAGAGATCATGAGCCGTCACCAAAAACTTGGTCTTCCGCGATACCGAGGCGAAATTCAGATTCGGCAGAAAAAAAATATCCGTACCGCCGACCATCCTATCCAACTGGGGAAAATGCAGATACCAAAGCGAAAGATTGAGAAGCTTGTTGGGGAAACGGAAAGCCTTCAGGGTGACGTTCGGGTATCTGGTCGCCCAGCTGAAATCCAGATGCGTCTTGCGCCACGCGTTGAAAAAGAGCACGTACTCGTTCTCCGTATCATGCTCAAAAAGCCCCTTGAGAAGGGCCAAGGTATATTCTTCTACTCCAGTGCGCTTCCCCTCCGCCAGACACCGTATATCAATCCCTATGCGCATACCCGGTCAGTGAAACTTCGACAATTTTTATAAACTGTAGAAATAACAGGTATTTACCCCAGGGCAAGCCCTGGATCCTGAAACGAGCCCAGGCTCGTTTCATATCCGCGGCAAGCCGCGGGGTATTCAACCCGATTTTACCGGCACTCGCTCGGAAACGAAAGTAAACTTTCGTTTCACTCGCTTCGTTTGGTAATAAAGTTAAGTTTGTTTTTCCGCCTGTACCTGAGTATCTACCGCCTTTCCTGAAATCCAGTCGAAGTTCTACTGCTGGGCATATTCACAGAACCTACCCTCCTTCGCTAAAGACAAGCTTCTAGCGAGTCGAGGCGGGCAACTTACAACATACAACTAACAACTTCTGAAGAAAAGATTTATTTTTAATTTTCTGTACACCACTTTACAAGATAGTACTTTTCTTGCAATTGCAAGAAAAGTACTATTCTTTATTTCTCATTGCAAAAGTAATTGCGCAAAAGAGCCACCCAAAACCCGACAAATATCCCGAACACCAACCCCACCGCCACAGCCGGAAAAAAAGAAACACGAGCATCGCGGATGACCGGGTCGCTCCCAATCACTATGAACCAACTCGCCTTTTTGTTTTCCTGATTCAGACTGTCTGTATAATGATTGAGCGTCGTCACAGCCACTTCCGCGATTTTCTTGAGCGTCTTATCACTCGCATCCGTGTAAGTCACTTCAATCATCTGCGAAGACAGCCGCTTCGCCTCAAATGCGTTTTTCAAATCCCGAAGGCCTTCGTTATGCAAGTCAAGACTGACAGCCGTGTAGATATCTTCCACCACCCGCGGAGAACCGAACCAGCGCACGACCGTATCCGCGAAACGTTCATCTGCCTGCAGACGGTAAAAACTGTCGTACGTATAATCTTGAGTATTTTCCACCCCTGAGCGGCCGATATTGAGAAGGAGCGTCGCCTGATACTCCGCTCGCTGACCCTTCTGCCAAATAATGGCCACCAAAAGACTCAAAAACACTATTGTCCAAAACACCTTTTCCTGCTTCTTGAAAATGTCGGCGTAGTCTTTTAATTCCATACTTGAGAATGATAAATGATGATTGATGCAGGATGCTTGATGAATCTTCTCTTTATTAATCTCTTATCATGCATCCATTATCTCTGCTTAAGATGCTCCTTGAGAGCATTGGTAATGTAGTCTTTTATTGTAGCCTTAAATCGCTCTTTGTCAAAAGGAAGCGCTTTGGCTCGGATATACTGTGGATCATACTCGGCCGCCTGAAAACGCTCTACCGCTCCTACGATAGCCTCCGGCGTCTGCTCATCAAAGAACACGCCCATAACGCCTTCCTCCATATGTTCCACAATATCCCCTCCTCGATACGCGATGAGCGGCCGCCCCGATGCCATCGCCTCGATAGCCACGATACCAAAATCCTCTTCTTGCGGAAACACGAACCCGCGGCACTCGGCATAAAACTTCGGCAAGTCCTCTTCCGGTACGCGCCCAAGGAATTCGATCGTCGGCCCAGCCATTTTTTTCAAACGCTCCATTTCCGGTCCACGCCCGATGATTTTGAGAGGCAATCTCAACCGATTGAACGCTTCAATCGCGATATCGTGACGCTTGTACGCGATGAGCCGTCCCACCATAAGAAAATAGTTGCCCGGTTTCTCGGCTATAGAGAAACGCTCGATATTGACCGGCGGATGGATGACCGTGGCCTTCTGACGATAATATTTCTTGATCCGTTTCGCGACAAACTGCGAATTGGCGAGAAAGCTGTCCACCCGGTCCGCGCTGGCTTTGTCCCAGAGGCGGATGGGGTTCATAAAAAACGGCACCAGCTTCTTGATCATCTGCGGGAACCCGAAATCCTGCGTATATTTCTGACAATCATCCCAGGCATACCGCATAGGCGTGTGCATATAACAGATATGGAGCGTCTCCGGCCGTGTGATAATGCCTTTGGCATAACTCGACGAATCCGACAGCACGATGTCGTATTTACTGAAATCGAACTGCTCGATGGCCAGCGGCATCAGCGGCGGGAAAAAGCGATGGCGTTTGCGCGAGAACGGCAGATGCTGGAGAAACGACGTATAGATGCGCTTGCCCTCGAACATCCCATGCATCGCCTCCCGATCGTGAATAAGCGTATAGATCGGCGCATAAGGAAAAAGCTCGGTGAAGGCTTCCAAGACCCGCTCCGCTCCCCCGTACTGCACCAAGTAATCATGCACCAATGCGATTTTCATCCCGTTAGAGCTCAGTCTTTTTTAGTAAAGCCAGTATACTTCTTTTTGTTTTTTTGACTCTAGAAAATATATACATAATAGTACATAAGCTCTAACGGGACTCATCCCGTTAGAGAACGCCTTGCTGAAAGCACGGCTTCAGCCGCCTTGGGGCGGCTTTTCTCTAACAGGACTCATATACCCCCACTGTATCGCAAAATGCCATTTTCCGCGAGAGGAAACACAAAGAGGCTTCTTCAGCCTCTTTGTGTTTCGACATTCCTCTCTTACAGCCCATGCGAGCTCTTATTTTTCAGATGCTCTTCATACGTAACCGAAAAAATAGTCTCGCCGGTTTTCGGATCATTCAAAAAATAGAAGTACGAATTGGCCTGTGGAGAAATAGTCGCATTGAGCGTCATCAGACCGGGATTGCCGATCGGGCCCGGCGGCAGCCCGGAATTGATGTAAGTATTGTACGGTGATGGCGTTTGTGTTTCAGCATATGAATACTGCACTCTATCGACACCCAATATGTATTGAAGCGTTGCACAGCTCTCTAGCGCTTGCCCGACAGCCAGACGCCGTAAAAAAATATCAGCCACCATTTTCCGATCGGTCTCGGTTTTCACCTCATTCTCCACAATACTGGCCAGCGTCACCGTGGCAAAGAGACTGCGTTTCTGTTTCTCGGCCGCTGTCCGAAGCACGACGTCAAACTTTTTTCCGAAGTTCGTCAACATTTTTTCAACAATCGCTTCCGCGGACGTTTGTGGGTCAAAAAAGTAGGTATCTGGGAAAAGAAAGCCTTCCAACGACGCACCGGCGGGCATGTCGGAAAGAAAATCGAATTGCTTCCTCAGTTCCGGCTGCGGTTTCTGTACCAGCATAAGAAAGTCCGCTCCCGGCAAACCGTTGGCCGTCAAACGCTGAGCCATTTTTTTACTCCCCCACCCTTCCGGAAAAGTAATGCGGACATCCCGCGGTACGGTCTTGCCCTCTGTGATCATAAACGCTATTTCCGCCACGGACAGATTCCCGCTCAAGCTGTACGCCCCGGCGACGAGATTATGGGTTTTCTGTTCTCGAACGAGATGCCACAGAAAGACGTAACGCGAAGAAATCAGGCCAGCCGCCTCCAGCCGCTCCGCTAAGCTGAACATATTTTCTCCTTGTCTGACTTCGAAACGCTGGATCTGCCGACTGATGCCATGGAAGTGCGAGGCCGAGTATGAAAGATAAAAAAATCCTCCAAAGGTGAGGAGAGAAAGTAATAAAGCGATGAATAAGAATGTGCGCATATTTCAGATGAAATGATCAATAATCAATTTCCAATTTTCATTGAATTTACATTGTCTCAATTTTCAACTTAACATTTTACCGAACTTTGTGGTTTTTTCTTCAAGATTACGACCTTCTTTGTTTGATATTTGACTCATTATCAATTCACTGTGAATTGATAATTGTAAATTGAAAATTCTTCAAGGTGATTTCTGAACCAGAGGAACAAAGACAAAGCCGGCAAATTCCTCTGTATAGTAATCGTCCTCTCCGCGCCTTTCGAGGTAGACAAGATGATTGTGAACCGGGATCACCATCTTCCCTCCAATAACGAGCTGCTGCTTGAGCGCCTGCGAAATCTCATCGGCTGCCGCAGAGACCAGAATCCGATCGTGGGGTTTGAGCGGCTCATATCCCAGAGTGCCGTCGCCCAAAATACACTTTACGATGCCGGCGCTCACCAGGCCGAATTTCTCCACATTGCACTTGGTCACATCGTGAAGCTCCGGAAGCAATTCGATTGCCGCCACCCGACCGCCTCCAACGCTCACGATATTTCCCAAAAGCGCGCTCGTCCACCCGGAACCGCTTCCGATATCCAAAATCTTCTGCCCCGGTCTCGGGTCAAGAAGCTCGAACATGATCGCCACCGTCGTCGGCTGGGATATCGTCTGGCCGAAACCGATCGGGAGAGGGACGTCGGCTTCCGCCTGCTCCTCAAACTCCGGCGGAACGAAATCCGCCCGCGTTATCTCATTGAATGCCCGAATGATCGGTGCCGATTTCAGATACCCATTGCGAATAAGCAGTTCGACAAGTCCGCTACCCATATTTTAAATAATTGGAAATTTTTTACTACAATCCGATCACCTGCACGAAAACATCGCGCTTGCGGGAGCCGTCGAATTCTACGGCAAAAATATTCTGCCGCTCCGTCAGCAGGAGTTTGCCTTTTTCTACGGGGATCGTCTCGCTGTTGCCCAGAAGGATGGCCTTGCAGTGCGAGTGGCCGTTGCTCCGCCCGTCGGAACCGGATGCGCGCCTGAGCTCGAAAAGGTCATGCGAATATTGCTCATCCACCGGCACTATTTTGTACAAAATCCGCATAAAATCCTGAAGCAGCATCGATTCGTTGTGATTGATGGTGATGCCCATCGTCGTGTGCGGCACATACACGAGCGCCTGCCCCTCGCGGATGCCGGAACGATCGACGATCTCCTGCGCCCGATCCGTGATATCCATGAATTCGATCTGCGTCTTGCTTTCCAGATCGATCCTTTCTTTATGTATTTTCATTTTTTTATTTTAATTGGTTAGATATTAGATTCTAAAGCGTTGTTTCATTTTTTTGTTCTTTTACAAAAAATCCCTCCTCTCTTGTCATCCTCGGGCTTGACCCGAGGATCCAGGATATGTACCAGAAAACCAGTTTTTAGAAGGAATATGACTCTCTGGATCCCGCATCAAGTGCGGGATGACACCTGCCCAAAATAATACCAAAAGATCAATTCGTATAATTCGGATGCTCATTCGGATCATTCGTATCGCTTTAGACGCCTGCCAGCTCGGTCTTCAGCTTGTCTTTTGTCTGTACCCCGATGAACTCTTTGACCACCTGTCCGCTCTTGAACACCTTCATCGTCGGAATGGACATGATTCCATAGGCTCCCGCCGTCGCGGGATTCTCATCCACATTGACTTTGCCGATCTTCACCGCTGTCATTTCTTTGGCCAGGTCGTCCACTACCGATCCCATCAGCTGGCAAGGTCCGCACCACGGCGCCCAAAAATCCACCAGCACCGGCTTGTCGCTCTTCAGCACTTCCGCATCAAAATTCGCATCGGTAAATTCCATCGCCATAGAGTTGAAATTGAAATAATTATATGCTGTAAGTATACTCAAAAACGAAAGAAAAGGCAAAACTAAGAGCCTACTACCTGATATATTGCGATAAATAAAACGGAAGAGTATGATAAAAATGGTTTAACACAAGCCTTGTCTCCTATAATCAATATGAAGATTAGTCAATACGTATATCTCTGGAGCAACAAGCAGGCGCTTATTACTGTGGAGATGAATATCAATGCTCTTACTTCCATGGCACATGATCCGTGGAGCAAGAGGGCTAGTATGCTTCTCGTGGCCGAAGATAACGTCATCCGCTGCTTCCAAGGAGAGAAAGATCTTAAAAGTTACCGCAAACTAGGGAAACTGTTTCTCGATGCCCGATATTTTGAAGACTTTAAGAAAACGATAGCAGAGAACAAGGAAATTTCTTGGAAATTATTCCGAGAATTGAAGAAAGCCAAATATCAAAAACTCAATGCGGAACAATTATTTTCCTTACTGAAAAAAAATATCCTGCAATGGGAAAGGCAGATGACATTCTTTCGCGCTACCCAGCCTGAAGCTGTCGATGCTCTCATCTCAAAGATTCGTAAATACTTCTCTGGAAACGAACTGCTCGAGTGCTTACATCCTTCACAAGCTGATATTACTCAATTAGAAGCCCGGGCTTGGCAAAAGCTTATACGATTGCCTTACAGCAACAAGAATATCCTCGCTCATGTGGAAAAATATCCGTGGATTGTGGCTCAACATTACACGATAGCTACTGTTCTGGACACCCTGAAACATCGCTATGATGAGGATTTCAAAAAACAATCCTCTCCTGTGCCTCATACAAAACCTTTTTCTCATCCGATTGACAGAAAAAAATACCCAAAAGAGGCAGAGACAATTCTTGAGCGGCTGAATTATCTCGCATGGTCGCGCTTGGAAGTGAAAGCCTGCTTCGCCGGACTGGATTATTATCTTATTCCGCTTATGGAAGAAATAGCGCGCCGAGGCGGAGAAAACATTCATGATCTTCAAAAATATTATCTTTCTCACGACATCTGGCTATTGCTCAACAAGAATGAAAAATTACCTTCGAAAGAAAAAAAGAGGCGCCGAGACTGCTTTATAGGTTTATGGAAAAACAAACAAGCCCAATACTTTTCTGGCAATCAGGCTGAGAAAATAGCTCTCCAGGAATTGGGGGATCTCTATCGTCCAAAACAGGTACAGCAGTTTCAAGGTGTCATCGCCAGCAAAGGATGCGTGCGCGGTACAGCGCGTATTCTCGGCGCCAATGACAAAGAACGGGCGAAGGAATTGCGCACCAGTTTTCAAAAAGGAGAGATTCTCGTGACCCAGATGACACAACCGAATATTGTGGACATCGCAAGCCAGGCAGGTGCTATCGTGACCGACGAAGGCGGGATGCTCTCGCACGCGGCTGTCATTTCACGGGAATTTGGCATCCCTTGCATCGTTGGCACCAGTATCGCGACCCTCGTTCTGCACGATGGAGATACGGTCGAGGTGGATGCTAACCAAGGTGTAGTAAAAATAATCAAAACAACATGAATCAATTTCTACCAGAAAATTATAAAAAGTTTTTTACTACGGGTTGGCGGTTAACTGGTCTCAATGCCAGCTTTCTTATGGGCGGCACTTATGCAAAGGCGAATATTCTCATCACAAGCCGTGCAAATGCTGGCGACACCTTTATTCAAAAATCAAAGGAAGTCAATTGCTTGAAAGCAGGAGTCAAGCTCTTTGGCCATAAAGAAAAATATGACCAATACATGGCCGATTTTCAAAATTACGTGAGGGAGTCTGAGCAAACAGTGGTAAAGAAGTACCAAGTAAAAAGAAAAAGTCTTACTAGGAAAGAAGTGGAAATTGATCTGTACACCATCGGAAAGCTTTGGTACTACTACGGTATGCTGGAATTCCCCTATATGGATATGGCTTACGAGATTGCTGAAAGAGAAAACAATGGATCGATGCGAGAGCGTCTCAATGAAGCGAGTCGTTACAAATTTCGGGCAAGAGAATTGATGAATCAGTATTTCTTTGACGGAGGAACAATGGAAAACCTGAGCAGTTCAATAGCCGAGCAATTTCATTTTGACTCTTCGGAAACGCTCTTCATCGATGAAATGCTTGGCCTTTTTGATGGTAACAGACTTACCGATACAATCGTTCGCCAAAGAAAAGAATGCTATGCCGTGACAATCGTCGGCGGCACTATCAATGAATACTCCTCGCGGCAAGCCGCGAGGTATCTTTGACAAATTTGTCTTTGATACTCGCCGCAAGCGGCGGGGAATT
>Ga0209343_10004562_pt1 | contig 17066 bp, 16 predicted proteins | sample RifCSPlowO2_02_FD_184026 | JGI IMG/M metagenome (GOLD analysis project Ga0209343, IMG submission 184026) | Groundwater microbial communities from Rifle, Colorado - Rifle CSP2_plank lowO2_0.2 (SPAdes) (version 2) | ecosystem: Environmental > Aquatic > Deep subsurface > Groundwater | place... | reverse complement strand
TCATCGCCACCCTGGACGATGGAATGCTTTCCGCCGCGAAGAAACTGAAAGTTCCGGCGCGGCGGGTGATTCGCTAGATTCTCTCGCCTTTTCTGCCCGCGCAGGCCGGGATGAAAACCCCGACAACCTAGCATTTGATGATCCGGCTTCACGCCTGCCCTGCAGGAAAAATTATTCTACCCCAGCTTATCAAGACCAACGGACACATTGCGGAATATCAATCATCCCGATAACAGAAGTTCAACGTTTGAATTGAGGGCCACGAACGGCATACTATTGATTCGGCCAAATTATGTTTGAAGACCGTTCACATTGAGTTCGTCGAGATGGAAATGGGCTTCAACAAGCTCAGCCCGAGCGGGCTTAATACTTCACCGTGCCGGATCAATAATTGCATTCTTGATATAGGAGGTGGGGCTGATCTTTGTACAACTCGGTTTCAGTCAAGGTATCCTGGACGGAAAACTGTACGCCGCTTTGCTCCTCGTCATTGCACTCACCACCATGTCTCAGCCGTTTCTGCTCAAATGGTTTTACGGCGTGCAACGATAACCCTGAATTGTCACTTGTTATCCGCCTCCACGGCAGTCTTCAGCATTTCGAAAATATCCGGGATGGCGGCCTTGACCCGGCTCCAGTTCGGGATGGGCGGGGTGCCCATGGGATTTTCCATATATGCCTGAGCAGCCAGGGCGATAGCATGGGTGAATGCCTCCACCGCCCGCGCCTCCTCGTGCCTGTCGAATTCCAGACCGTTGATGGTCGCATCAGCCTCGTATTTCACCAGCGTGTCTTCTGCCTGCCTCAGATAGGTCACCATCAGTGACTTAAACAGACCTTCAGAGAACACCACGCCTTCGGAGGCCAGCGTCCTGAACAGGGACTTGCAGATGTCCACGGTCATTTTCATCAAGCCCTTATTCGCGTCGTCGGCGGAAAGCACTTGATGCTTGTGGTCGTAATTGGCGGCGATATCCACTTGGCAGACCCGGCGTGACGAATAGTTGCGGTACACCTCGGCCAGCGAACCGACTTCCAGCCCCCAGTCGCTGGGAATCCGGTTCATGCGCGCAACATCCGTGGTCATACAAAATTCCCCAGCCAGGGGATAACGGAAACTGTCGAGGAACATCAGAAAGCCATGTTGCCCGACCAACTGTTGCAGAGAACGCACCAGCGGCGTCACCAGCAACCGCGTGACGCGTCCGTTCATCTTGCTCGACACCCTGCTGTAGTAACCCTTGCAGAAGACATAATCGAGCGATGGATGAGCCACGGGATAGCACAGCCGCGCCAATAGTTCACGGCTATAGGTGACGATGTCGCAATCATGCAGCGCAATCACCTCCGACTGCGCGCGCGCCAGCACATAGCCGTAGGAAAGCCATGCGGAACGCCCCTTACCCTGCGGCCCCACATCCAGGCCGTTCCTCCTCAGTGTCTCGTATATTTCGCTGATACGCTTACCCTTGTTATGGATGATTCTGACTTCAGTACCGATGGGCGACATGAATTCGCGCACGCGCTTGAATTCCTGCTCCGAAGCCTGATCCAGCGCGAGGACGATCTCGTTCAGGTATTTAACCTTGGCCAACTCACGGACAATCCCCGGCATGGCCGGCCCCTCGAACTCCGAATACAGCGCCGGCAGCACCAGCGCCACCGGTCTGGTTTTTGCAAAGTCGTACAACTCCGATTCCAGTCGTTCCAGCGAAGGCTTGCCGAGCTGGTGCAGCGTGGTGATGATTCCTGTCTGGTAAAAATCCGACATGGCGTCCCCTCTAAATATGTTCGATCTCGTCTTTGGGTTCCTTGCCACTTTTTTCCGTAGCCTCCCGCTCGATCACTCGTTTAGCCGCCTCGATGCCGCCCACGCCGAAGGCGATGGCAAGCGCGATAACGATGCCGCCGAAGATAATGGAAAAAGCCGCCAGCACGATGCTGGGCGCAATCTGGAGTTGCTCCATGACCATCGCCAGGATCAGCACTCCAAGCAGGGTACGGACGGTCTCGGCCAGCAGTTTGGCGTAATGGAAGCCACTGTTCGCTGCCGTGATCAACACCGCGCGGCTGACAAAACCCGACAGAACATAACCGATCACCAAAATGATGGCGGCGGAAAAAATACGCGGCATGTAGCCGAAAAATTGCCCCACCATCTGGTTGATAGCCGCGACCTTGAGCGCGCTCAGTCCTACCATCAGCGTGACGATGGCCAGCAGCCAGAATGCGATCATGCCGACGAGGGCTGAGGGTTTGGTCCACAGGTCGCCCTTGCGCATCAGGGTGGTGAATCCCATGCGGTCAGACCAACTGTCGAAATTGACTGCGGTGAGAAACCTGACCAAGATCACCTTGACCACCTTGGCCAGCAGAATGCCCAGCGCCAGTATCACCAGCATGGCCAGCAGGCCGGGCAAAAACGCCTTGAATTGCAGGAACAGCTCCCGCAAGGGCGCAAAAATCATTTCCAGAAAATCCGTCATGGTGCACCTCCTCGATAATGTGAACTCGCGCAGCGAGTCATTTCCAACTGCTGTTAAGGTAATCCTTCTTGCTTTCAAATTCCATGCATAGTTTCTCGATCTCGGCCTCCGCCTCCTGCTGGCTCATGTTCTCCGCTTCAAGAATGAAGGAAGCGGTCTTGCCGATATACAGCGGCGTGAGCGACTTGATCAAATGCGCCGTGGGCATTTTTCTCCGGTGAAAAGCGATGGCGTAGTCGTAAACAACCCGCGCCCACAGGCTGGCCGGAAAGCGGAATGCCACATCGTCCAGATCGCCCAGCCGCTCCACCTCATGCAGATCGCCGCTGCCGAGAATGTCCACCCATATCCCGCGCAAATTCCTGATCCCCTCGCGGAAGATATGCAGCATCCGCGCGGTATTCACGTTGACATGCTCTAGCCCGACGGCGTACTCGAAGCCGAAAGTGGCGACCGGTTCCGAACCGCGCACCGGCATCCACGCCGCGGAGTAGTTTTCCATCAGTTCGAAAGTGGCGCTGACCACCTGGTACAGCATGTCGGAGAGGTCGGCGCCCGGATCCTTCGCGTCGTGGATCTTGGCGCCGAGGAAGGACTGTGCGACCTTGAAGCCGTTCGTCAGCGCTGTGGTGGTCATCCAGATGTCGATGCCGAAGCGTGCGACATCCGACTCCCACACTTCCTTGGTCAAATAGAACCGCGCCATCTCCCCGGAAAAGCCGAAATCCCCGCCGATGGGCTGGCGCACCCGCCTGCCGTAGAGCGCGCGGGTAAGCGGATAGACGATGCTATTGGTGATGGTGCCGTCGAACTTGTGCCGGTGATAGAGGGGCGCGACGTAGTCGAAACCGCCCTCCAGCACCGGCTTCACCAACAGCTCGATCCATTCCGGCGTGATGCTCCTGAGGTCCGAATCTACCACTGCACAGGCCTTCGCATCCAGCGCCTTGGCGATCTCGAACACGGTGCGGAAGGCGCTGCCCTTGCCGGGAATGCCCGTGTAAGGAAACGCCAGCTTGGCGATGGGCGCAATCCGGTGGTGCAGCAAAATGGCATGGAAATCCTCGATGGCGGTATTCTGCACGATGTCCATCGTCCCGTCGCTGGAGCCGCCGTCGGAATTGACGATCACTGCCCTGTGCAACGGGAAATACTTGCCCAGCCCTGCCTGCACGGCGCGCACCACATGGCCGATGGTGCGCGCGTTGTTGAAGCTCGGGATGCCGACGACGATGTCGGCCCGTCCGATCTGTTCAAGCTGCTGATGCACCTCGGCCCTGAACGTTGCGGTGCTCATGGTTTGCACGCCTCTTCCTCTACAACTGCGTCAGCCTCCTTATCGCACAGCATGACCTGCATGTCCATCACGTTGGTTCCGGTCGGCCCGGTGATGAGGTGGCTCTGTGCATCGGACGCTTTATCGTAGCGATGAAAAAACGAATACGAATCGTTGCGTTCGAGATATTCGACCGGATCGAGACCAAGCCGCCGCGCGGCAGCTGCCGTTCCTCCATCCACGATTGCGCCTGCAGCATCGGTCGGGCCATCCGTGCCATCGGTTCCCGCAGAGAGCAGCGTGATGCCTCCCAGCCCGTCGATCTCCAGCGCGAAGGCCAGCGCCAGTTCCTGATTGCGACCACCTTTCCCAGCTCCGTGCACGGCGACCGTGGTCTCGCCGCCGCTGAGCAGGCAGCGCCGTCCGCCCGACTCCATCCCGGCCAGCGTGGCACGTGCGCGCTGGGCGAGAAACTGCGCGGCAGTGCGCGCTTCGCCCTCCAGTCCGGCGCTGACAATCTCTGCCGCATAGCCGAGCCGGCGCGCCTTTTCCGCTGCCGCAGCCAGCGCCAGTTCGATACTGCCGACGATGAAGTTGCGGGTGGCTGCAAGACAGGGGGCGCCGCCCTTCAGCGTCTCGGCTTCCAGTCCGGCCATGCCGCGCCGCAGGTGGTCGTTGACGCGCGCGGGAATTTTTTCCTGCAAGCCATACTTTTCGATCACCGCCCAGGCATAGTCAAAACTCGATTCGTCCGGCGCAGTCGGCCCCGAGGCGATCACGTCGAGCCGGTCGCCGATCACGTCGGAAAGCAGCAGTGTCAGCACCTGCGCGGGCCAGGCCGCCTGCGCCAACCGACCGCCCTTCACCGCCGAGAGGTGTTTGCGTACCACGTTCAGTTCGGCTATGGACGCGCCGGCATTCAGCAGCAAGCCCGTCGCCTGCTGCTTGTCTTCCAGCGTCACCCCATCGGCGGGCGCAACGAGCAGCGCCGACGCGCCGCCCGAGAACAGGCAGATCACCAGCGTCTTCGCATCGGCGGCGCGCAGCATGTCCAGTATGCGCCTTGTCCCCTCAATGCCGGCCTCATCGGGAACGGGATGGGATGCCTCAATTTGTTCGATGCGGCGCAGCAGTGCCTGGTGTCCTTCTTTCACGATCACCAGCCCGGCGGAAACCCGTTCTCCGAGCAGTTCCTCGACAGCCAGCGCCATGCGTGCGCTGGCCTTGCCCGCACCAACCACGACGATGCGCTCATAAGCCGCGAGATCGTAGGCCGCACCCGCCACATGCAACCGGTCGTCTTCGAGTTTTACGGCATTGAACACCGCGTGGTATGGATCGGCGGCAGCGAGCGCGGTATTGTAGATTTCGATCAGGGTCTGCCGTCCGGTGCCTGCCCTCGCCGGTGCAACAGCCAAGATGTGCAGCACAGCGTCGTTCCAGCCGGACGGGCCGGGCCGTTGCGTCTTCAACAAACCGGGCAGGTCGATGCGCGCATCGAAACTGCCGTCTGCATGGCGCACCAGTACTGGCCGGTTGACCGCCTCGTGCATCGGCAGGTCGTTCAGGCTGTCGCCAAGGCCGATGCTGGCAACTGCGCCGAACTCCCGCCGGTAGAGCGATTGCAGCAGGTTCACGGCGCGCCCCTTGTCGTGGTCGCCCAGGATGTGGAAGAACTGCCCCTGCGTCCAATGCAGGCCGGTCGCCTCAATGGCCTTCAGGAAGGTTTCGTCAGGCGCGCCGTCAAACACGAAGACTTCGTCGAAATCGCGCTGCTTTGCCAATACGGCCTCGCCGGGGGGCAGCCCGGTCAGCGCGGCGACCTCCATGTCCGTCATGTCGGCGAAACCGCGTGCCTTGGCACTGAGCCGCTCGCGCAACTGGACGAACTGCCGCCTGATTTCGGCATAAGGCGTACCGAGCTTGATGAGCAGATAGTCACCAAACGCTTCGCCTTCGATAGGAAATGAAAAATAGTCTTGTGGGATGAAGATGCCGCCGCCGTTCTCGGTAATGAATGGATGTTCGTTATTCAGACGCTGGCGATATACCTCTATCTCCGCACGTGTCTTGCTTGAGCACAAAATAAGCGGTACGTCCTGCGTCCGTATCGCCTCCAGTGCTGGAAGGGCCGCAGCAAAAGAATAATCTACCGAATCCAGCAGTGTTCCGTCCAGATCGCTAAAGATGATTGAGATCGGCATGTGTTCTTTCCTGTCTCTCAAGCATAGCTAGCAAGAGACTAAGTTTGGATGGATAGGTCGTCTATCTTAATACCTGTTAATCGATGAGCCATTACATGCTTTGCTGTGCTGCTTTTGCTTGTACCATCTTGTGCGAACGGCTCTTGGATCCGGCCAGACGACCGGAAACCTTGCGGGACGCAACCCGCGTGACGGCAATCACCTGTCCAACCCGAATAATTTTCAGCGGCCCATTCCATTGTTTCAGTTTGGCGATGCTGACATGGTAACGGCGCGCCAGGCCGCCAAGCGTATCGCCCTTGCGCACGATATGCCTGTTGGTGCGGCTAGCGCCATCATTGGTGGGTGAAAGGTGCATGTTGAAGACTGCAAACTCATCCTCCGCTTCGCTTTCTTCGCCATTGATTGGCACCAGCAGCGTTTGCCCGGTGCTGACCTTGGCGCGCCTCGACAGGCCATTCACCGATTTGAGCTTTTCCACGGAAAGTCCTAAGCGCGGGGCGAGCTTATCGAGGCGTTCGCCTTTTTTGGGTTGGTAAGCCTGCCAACTGACCAGCGGCTTATCGTAACTCTCCAGATTGGCGCGAAAGGTCTCAACGGCGCCTACCGGCAGCAGAATCAGATCGCTGTTGTCTTGCAGGATGACCGGACGGTTATGCGCGGGATTGAGCGCGGTGAATTCTTCCATCGAAATGTCGGCCAGTTGTGCGGCCAGCTTTACGTCAATATGCTTGGCAGTTGAAACTGCCGCGAAATAAGGTTCATCGTGGATATCTTCCAGCACCAGACCGAAGCTGGCGGGGTTGGCGACGATATTCTTGACCGCCAGCAACTTCGGCACGTAGTTGCGTGTTTCATTCGGCATTTTCAGGCTCGTGTAATTTACCGGCAACCCCCGCTTGCGGTTGCGCGCCTGGGCGCGTTGCACCGCACCCTCGCCCCAGTTGTAGGCGGCCAGCGCCAGTTCCCAGTCGCCGAACATGTCATGCAGCTTTTGCAGGTAGTCGAGCGCACCGTTTGTCGCGCTGACAATGTCGCGCCGGCCGTCATACCACCAGTTCTGCTGCATGCCGAAGCTCTTGCCGGTGGAGGGAATGAACTGCCAAATGCCCGAAGCGCGCGCGGTAGAATATGCACCCGGATTAAAGGCACTCTCTATCATCGGCAGCAGCGCGATTTCGCTGGGCATGCCGCGCCGCTCCACCTCGGCCGTGATGTGGTGAAGATAGCGGCGTGCGCGGTCGGTCATGCGTGCCACATAATCGGGGCGGTTGGCATACCATTTCTCGTGCCTCGTGACCAAGGGGCTGTCCAGGTCGCGCATGGCGAAACCGCTTCGTATGCGCGCCCAAAGATCACCCGGTGCTGGCTCATCCTCCGAAATGAACTCCAGCGTGATATTGCGCGCATTTGGAAGTGTCCGGGGAATAACCTGCTCGGCAGGGGAAATGTTCAGAGCGAGCTGTTCTTCCGCGTACGCGACCTGGATGGAAAACAGGGTGCCGACGGCGAGCAAAATAGGGTGTATCAGTCGGGTCAAAGGGGCGTGCATGGCTCCAGATGGCTGATGGTACCGGGACACTGCGGACGCTACTGTATTGTCAGAAATATGTCGCGGAATAGACATAAGGAAGCTGCCGACACTGATAATAATGCCCCCGATCACCTAGCACTCTCCACTTTTTTCTCATGCATGTGGAGCAGCAGCTCCTGTTTGATCTCGCGCAGCTTGGCCTTGATGGTGGCTTCGTTCTTGCCGCCTGTCCGCATCAGGATACGCTGACCGATGGAACGACCTTCAAGATCGGGGTCGGCATACTTGTAATACACGCTGGGCTGAACCAGTCTGACCGGTTCTTTGATGCCCGGCGCAGCCAGCAGGTCGTCTAGCACCACGATCAGGCGGTCGTTGAAATATTTCTTCGGGTAGCCCAGTTCTTCGTAGGCCTGCTGGAACAGCGGATAGAGGCGGACATACAGCCCGACCAGTTTCTTGGCGTCGATCGCCTCGGCGATTCTCACGTAGGGCGTGTAGCGCGCCGCGTTTTTTGGGCTGATGGCCGGGTCGTCTTCCGTGCCTGCAATGATGAACTGGCCCGGCGCCCGCTCGACCGGCATCACGTTCATCGGCGCGCGCCGGCGCGGCAAATTGTCGATGGTTGCGACGATGTTGCGGATGATCCGTTCGGTATGGAAGAACTTCATCAGCGACTTATTGCCGACCAGCCCGGTCAGGGCATCGAGCATGAAACTGTCGCTGTCGGCCAGTGTCGGCAGCGGGGGCGGTGCCGGGGGAGCCTCGATCACCTGGCGCACCTCCGGTTTGGGTGGCGCCGGTAACGGGAGAGGTGGTGGGGCTTGCACCTGTACTGGCACTGATTTAGGTTTGCTATGCGTCCAGTAGAAATAAGTGGCGAGGCCGCCCAAAACAATAACTGCAACAACAATCAAGATGTTCTTTTTCATGGGGAAGCCTCCGCAATAAGTTCAGCTTGCTGCCACTTGCTAACGCCATTTAAATTAACCGGCACGCCTGCCGACGCAGCACAGATGCAATCTTGCTGCAATTTATTGTTTCCGCCAATTACCAATCACGGCTGAAGTGGCAATGGTGTGGTAGGAACACTGCTGGCCAGTTGCTGAGCTTTTTTCGACTGGTTCTGCAAGGCCATTTGTTTCACCTGCTCACGTTTTTCTGCGGGTACTTTGCTGAAGGCGAAATATTTTTCACGGGTGGCCTTGCGCTGTTCAGGAGTAAGCTTGCTCCATGCCTCCAAGCGGTTATAGAAACGCTGTTTTTGCTCGAAGGTAAGATTCGGGTAGTGCTTAGCCGTTTTGAGCAGGCGGTGTTGCTGTAGTTCCGGCAGGCTATCCCACTGCTGCGATATAGGTGCAAGAGCTTCCTGCTGCATGAAGTCGAGTGAATGCCATGATATTGTTGGATGATCCTCAATTACCTGGCGCGCCTCTTGTTTGGGCGGCGCAGGCGGCGACTTTGGTGGTACTTTTATTTGCACCACCCCAGGGGTTGGTTGAATACGCAGCCAGTTGAAATAACCAGCAAAAGTGCCGCCGAGAATGACAATTGCAGCGAAGAAAGTCAATATGTCCTTTTTCATTTCTGCGGGTTCAATTACCCGCCCCAAAAGCTGACTGAAAGCCAGCGGATTGAGATGCGCAATTAATACTCCGCTGCTTGCGACGGGGAGCTTTATTAGACATCTTTGTTTAATACAAGATTGGCCACTAATTAAGCTTATGGACAAAATCAGCTCTACGGTTTTCTTGCCAGCACTTTTCTTCATGGCATGAGAGCCGTGGCTTTTCTTCTCCAAAGCTTACGGTCTTGATTTGATCTCCAGGGATACCCAATAACTCCAGGTTCTTTCGAACAGTGTTGGCGCGCTTATCGCCTAACGCAAGATTGTATTCGGGGCTTCCACGCTCATCTGCATTTCCTTCTACCGTGACTTTGTCATTCTTATGCGCTTTGATGAATTCTGCTTGTTGCTGAGTAACATTCCGATACTCCGGTTTGACGACATACCTGTCGAAATCAAAGTAAATACTCTGTCTTTGTAGCTCATGCATTTCTGATTTCAACTTGTTTGCTTCATCTGCCAATCTTTTCGCTTCAATGTCTGCTGAAGATATTGAAGTATTTGTAGCAGGAGAGCTATTTGCTTTGCTTGGCTGAGATATTGGTGAAGAATCTATCTTGGGTGTGGAAGAGCATGCCGCAAGCAGAAGAAGAACCGAAACAATTGCTATTTTTTTCATAAGTCATTTCCTTGTTGTGAAATTGAAGTCAACTGAAGTCTTGCAAATCATGGCCTCTCCAAATGATTGTGTTCATTTGTTTTTCGTTAGTCAGCAAAATGCATCATATTCACCGGTGTAATCTTGGGCTAGTGGGGCTAGCTTATGCTAGGGACGCAATTCATATTGTGATTTTATGACTGACTGCGTTACGAGTGCGTTAACGAAGCGTCAAGGGAGTGTCAAGGCGGGATTTTTTGCTGGAATGCTGCTAAAGATAAGTTGCACGGAGGTGCCTTGCCCTTCGGTGCTGTCGATAATTGTTCTCCAGCCATAGCGGTCGCAGATGCGCTTAACCAGTGATAAACCGATTCCTGAGCCTGTGCTTCCAGTACCCGTGAAGTGCCGCTGAAAAATTTTATCAATTTCTTCTCCGCGAATGCCAGTACCGGTATCGCTGACGATCAGCCCGTTGTCTTCTACCGTTATCGAAACAGTGCCGGATGGTGTGTGTGTGAATGCGTTGCGAATCAGGTTTGCCACCACAATGTTGAGCAGTGTGCGTTCAGCTCCAATGTTGGGATGCGCGCGGCAAACAAGATTTACCGAGGTCTTTTCGCTCAGCAGATATCGATTTGTTTCAACAGCAACGCTGACCACCTCACATACGTCACAGGCCTGCACAACGGCCTCATCTGTGTATTCCCTGGACATCAACAGCAAGGCAGTGGTCAGGTTCACCATCTCACTATTGACACGACCTATTTTTGCAATGCGCTCCTGCTGCTTGCGCTCTAATTGATTATCCTCTTCCATTAATTCTACAACTCCCTGCACAATGGCAAGTGGAGTCCTCAGTTCGTGGCTGACATCACTGGTGAAGTTGCGCTCCCGGTCGGTAAAGGCGCGCATGCGCTTGAGGTAGGAGGAAAACACCTGCGCGAGCTGACCAATTTCATCGCTTGAAAAACCCTGAGCAATCGTTTCAGTATCTTCTCCCGGGCTTGCTCGGAAGACGCGGCGCGCCAGTTCTTCGATTGGAGCGACCACCCGACCGGCCAGCCACCAGCCCACACACACTGAAATCAGGATCATGATGAGCACTCCCGACACCAGATAAATGGTGAATGTTTTCTCACGATGATTCTGGCGATTTTCATTAAACAGCATGAAATAGCGTTCACCATTCTTATCCACTACGGCAACCCGATAAGGTGTGTCGTTCAGCGTCAACTGATGAATTCCCCCCTTCAGGGAAAGTAGTTCGGGTGGAATATTTTCATTGCTTTGTCCTTGCGTCAGCAGATAGCCGTGAATGCTGGCGGTTGCCGGGGGGAGTGAGTTCTGATTGCGCGAGCGTCTGGAAATATAATCGTCGATTTCCGCATACAGTGTTTCATCCATCAAATGATCGCCAAGGCTGTTTTCGGTAAAAGAGAGGCCTAGCGACAGCAACAGACTGACCATTGCGCCAAAGATTGCAAAAGTCAGGGCCAGCTTGAACTTGAGACTATGGGGGGCGCTACTCATTGCTGATCTGGTAACCAATGCCACGCAGGGTTTTGATCAACGGCTTATCGGATTTTTTATCTACCGCGTTGCGCAAGATGTGCAGGTGCGCACGCAAGGCGTCACTGTCTGGTGGCGAATCCCCCCATATGGCACTTTCCACTTCTTCGCGAGACAATACACGGGGTGATTGACGCATAAGAACCTCAAGCAGCTTTAGTGGAATAGGCGGCAACGCAATAGTGCGTTCGCCACGCAGCACCTTGAGCGTGCAGGTACTGAAAGACAGATCGCCGACCTGCAGCATGCTGGTGCCTTCACGCACCTGTGCGCGCCTGATCAGGGCCAGCAACCGTGCTTCCACCTCGCGCATTGAAAAGGGCTTGACCACATAATCGTCTGCGCCTGCTTCGAGACCGGCAATCTTGTCACCCAGTGAATCACGGGCGGTAAGCATCAGGATAGGTGTGTGTTTCCCCGCATCGCGCAGGCGCTTGCACAGCGTCAGCCCATCCAAGCCGGGCAACATCAAATCTAGCACAAGCACATCATATGGGCTCGTGGATGCGAAATGCATGCCGGAAATACCGTCGCCGGCGAGGTCCATGGTGTGGCCACGCATCTCGAAGTAATCGAACATATTGGTCGCGAGATCGCGGTTGTCTTCAATCAGAAGGATTTTCATGTGGATGTTGGAAAAGCTTGTTCTGAGGCCATGAGCCTGTTCAGATAATTGGGCGGCAACAAGTTTATCATGCTAGACGGCAGCGATTTCCACACATTCGTTTGCGAACTGAGGTCAGTTTGTACCAAGAGCTGAGAGAGAGTTTATCCTCAACCTATCAAAGAAGGAGAACAGAAAATGGCAACAGGTAGTCGAGCCTCTGGCATCCAGTTCATCGGAATACAACGATAGTTTGAGTGCATAACACTCAGGAGCTGCTATCCACCTGTCAGAGCTAGCGTAGTAGTCAACCGCCATATAGAAAAAATACTCGACCGGCAGCTTTTGTTAAGGGTTGTCAGATGCCTGCCCACAGCCACAGGCGGATCAAGACACAGCAATCCTCAGCGGGCAGGCGTCGGACAAGCCTCGAGGGACGAAACCGCGTGATGTTACCGCTGCGCGTTAGAGTAGGCGACGGTCTATGGGGATTTGAGTTGTTACTCTGCCGATTGACATGACGATCAAGCCGCTCTGCCTGATGATGACATGGCCCAGATGGCCCGTATCCAAGCGGATGCCTGCGATTTCTCGTTGAGGCGGAGAGCCAGAAATGGGGTTTTTACACCGCAAGACAACGGCTTCCCGTACCGGCTCTGGCCGATGTCGGTTTGGATGTTGAGTAGTGATGATGCTCATGGCGTATCTCGGTGCCGGGGCGGCGCGCAGATTCGCGGTGCGCGTACCAGTGTTTCAATGACGATCATCCCCGCACCACAGTGCGGACAGACGAATGTTGGCTGGACGGATTCAGCTAACGCATCAGCACCATTGGGTTCCACATTGACGGCAGGTGCGACATGCAGCAGTTCGCGTGCCCGCGCAAGGTTCTCCTGCCGACCGGCATTGGCGATCAACCCATAATGACGGATGCGGTGAAACCCGCTGGGTAGAACGTGCAGCAGAAAGCGCCACATGAACTCGTCCGTGCCGAGCGTCATGGTCTTGTGGCGCGTCGCCCCCGCAGCCCGGTAATCCTTCCACTTGAAGGTCACGCCGCGTTCGTCCAATGCAACGAGTCGAGAATTGGCAATCGCCACCCGATGGGTATAGCGCGACAGATATGCCAGCACCGCAACCGGGCCGGCAAAGGGGCGTTTGGCATACACCACCCATTCGCACTTCCGCAGCGGCGCGAGCCAGTCGGCAAAAGCTGTCATGACGTTCTCCTTTGTGTGAAAGGAAAACAATTGTCACCGCTTTTGCTGAGCGCATATAGCCGGGATATCCGGCATTCGGCAATTTACTCTGGAGGACGAGCGTCTGCTGGCTGCTTATGCTGGAACGTGATGTTCTGGTTCAACCGAGAGTTTCATTCCAACGGCCTTCAACACGGCAAGCAGCGTTTTTAGTGTCGGGTTCCCTTTGGCAGAGAGTGTCCGATACAGCGATTCACGGCTGATCCCGGCCTCGGCGGCCACCGCCCCAAGACCACCATATGCTTCCACCACCGTGCGCAGCGCAAGAAGACCGGCTGCGCGGTCATCCGGGTTGTCGAGAGATTCCATGGCGGCTTTCAGATATTCAACAGCTAACTCGCGATCCGCACGTAGCTCGGCCACTTCGCGATCATAGTGAGATACCGCAGCTTTAAGTTTCTTGCTCATACTTGCCTCCTTTTCCAATCTTCCCAATATTCCTTGGCAATTTTGATATCTGCCGGTTGCGATTTCTTGGAGCCTCCGCACAGCAGGATCACGACTGTCTGACCATGGCGGCCAAAGTACACTCGATAACCGGCACCAAGGTGTTCCCTCAATTCCTGCACCCCTTCGCCCACAGGATCGCAGTCACCAAAATTTCCCGCCTCCAGGCGTTTGAGACGGACACGTATCTTGGCTTGTGCCTGTTTGTCTCGTAGGGACTGTAGCCATTCGGTCAATGGCTCTTTACCCTCTTCGGTTTGGTATCGAAACACTTCAATCATGGGAATAATGTAGCCTATAAGCTACGAGATGGCAAGTCGATTGAGTGAACGACGGCTTTGGATAGCGAGAGTCGAGTTCCGGTGGCACAAACCCGCCTCTCATCAATGCCAGCCAATCAAACTTTCCAGCACATTCATCTACTGCCGGCGAGGTTGAAGGGGTATATGAATCGGGGGATAATCAACGCCTGACTTCAAAGGCGCATCAATGACCGAATATCTGCTCATCCTGGTCGGCGCGGTGTTTGTGAACAACATCGTGATGGTCAAGATCCTCGGCCTCTGCCCGTTCATGGGGGTCTCCAGGAAACTGGAGACTTCGCTCGGCATGGGCTTGGCCACCACCTTTGTGCTGACCATAGCCTCGGGCGCCAGTTATCTCATCAACGAATATCTGCTGGGGCCGGAGCTTTCCTATCTGACCACGCTGTCGTTCATCGTGGTGATCGCCGGCATCGTGCAGTTCACCGAAATGGTGATCCAGAAGACCAGCCCGATGCTGCATCAGGTGCTGGGCATCTACCTGCCGCTGATCACGACCAACTGCGCGGTGCTGGGCATTCCATTGCTCAACGTGCAGGCGCAACACAATTTCATGGAGTCGGTATTTTTCGGCATGGGCGGCGCGCTCGGCTTCACGCTGGTGATGGTGCTGTTCGCCGGGATGCGCGAACGCATGGAAGGCGCGGATGTGCCGGGAATCTTCAAGGGCTCGGCGATCGCGATGGTCACGGCGGGGCTGATGAGCCTGTCGTTCATGGGCTTCTCGGGGTTGATCAAATAATGCTGAGCGCGTTGCTGGTGATGGCGGGTATCGCGATCGTACTCGGCGGGGTGCTGGGTTTTTCCGCAGTCAAATTCCGCGTCGAAGGCAATCCGCTGGTGGACAAGATCGATGCGATCCTGCCGCAGACGCAGTGCGGGCAATGCGGCTATCCCGGCTGCCGGCCTTACGCGGAAGCGATTGCCGCCGGTGAGGCCGACATCAACAGATGCCCGCCCGGCGGCGAGGAAGGCATCCACAAGCTCGCCGATCTGCTCGGCGTGGAGTTCAAGCCGTTCGGCGGCGGCACCGTGCTCAAGCCGAAGTCGGTCGCCTTCATCGACGAGAACCTGTGCATCGGCTGCACCTTGTGTTTCCAGGCCTGCCCGGTGGATGCAATCGCCGGCGCGGCGAAGCAGATGCACACCATCATCGCCTCCGAGTGCACCGGCTGCGAGCTGTGCGTCGCGCCCTGCCCGGTGGACTGCATCAGCATGGTGCCCATCACGGAAAAAATCACCACCTGGAAGTGGAAATATCCGGTTTACACGCTGGCTCAAGCTAAATGAGAACGCTCTATCAATTTAACGGCGGTATCCACCCGCCCGAAAACAAGGAGCCATCCACGCAATCCGGCATTGCGCGCGCGCCGCTGCCGTCGAAACTGGTCATCCCGTTCCGCCAGCATGCCGGCGCGGCCGCCAAACCGATCGTGCGGGCCGGCGACCGGGTGCTGAAAGGCCAGCTGATCGGCATGCCGGACGGCTTCATTTCGAGCGCGGTGCATGCATCCACATCGGGAACCATCGCCGCCATCGGCGCGCAGCCCATCGCCCACCCTTCCGGCCTGCCGGATTTGTGCGCCACGCTGATCCCGGACGGCAGGGAGGAATGGATAACCCATGCCGCCCCTTCGACTTCGCTCAGGACAGGATTTGATTACCGCAACAGCGATCCTGCCGAGCTGCGCCAGCAGCTGCGCATGTCCGGCGTGGTGGGATTGGGCGGCGCGGTGTTCCCCGGCGATATCAAGCTGCGCCCCGGCAACCGGAAAATCGATACGCTGATCCTGAACGGCGCGGAATGCGAGCCGTATATCACCTGCGACGACATGCTGATGCGCGAGCGCGCCACGGAAATCGTGCAGGGCGCTGCAATGCTGCGCTTCATGCTGGAAGCCGGGGAAGTGCTGATCGGCATCGAGGACAACAAGCCGCAGGCGATCGCCGCGATGCGGCAGGCGGTAACCGAAAGCGGCCTGCCGTTTGAGGTGGTCGTCGTGCCGACGATCTATCCGGGCGGCAGCGCGAAGCAGCTGATCCGCGTGCTCACCGGGCTGGAAGTGCCTTCCGGCAAACTGCCCACCGACATCGGCGTGCAATGCTTCAACGTCGCCACCGCCTACAGCGCGTATCGCGCCCTCGCGCACGGCGAGCCGGTGCTGTCGCGCATCATCACGATCACCGGCAACGTCCGCCGCGCGCAGAATTTCGAGGTGCTGCTCGGCACGCCGGTTCGCGATCTGGCCGCGCTCGGCGAAGCCTTGCCGGACACCGACCGCTACCTCATGGGCGGCCCGATGATGGGATTGCCGCTGGCTTCGACGGACATCCCGCTGGTCAAGGCGAGCAACTGCATCATCGCCGCATCGGATAAATTATTCCCGCCCGCGCCGCCCGCCCTGCCCTGCATCCGCTGCATGCGCTGCGCCGAGGCATGCCCGGCGGATTTGCAGCCGATGGATTTGTTCTGGTTTTCCCAGTCGAAAGAGTTCGACAAGGCGCAGCAATTCAGCCTGTTCGACTGCATCGAATGCGGCGCATGCAGCTACGTCTGCCCCAGCCATATCCCGCTGGTGCAGTATTTTCAGTTCGCCAAGAGCGAGATCCGTGCGCGCGAACAGGATCAGCAAGCCGCCGACCACGCGCGCGAACGCCACGAGTTCCGCGAATACCGTTTCGAGCGCGAGAAACAGGAAAAGGCCGAGAAGCTGGCCGCCAGAGAACAGGCTGCCAAACAGGCGCAACCGGCTGTGCCATCAATGAATCCGGCAGACGCGATGCAGCAGAAAATCCAGGCGGCCATCGCCCGCGCCAGGGAACAGGCCGCCGCCAGCAAGCCGAAGAACACCGAAAACCTCACCGCGCAGCAACAGGCGGAAATCGCCGAGATCGAGGCGCGCCGCGCGCATATTCACGAACTGGCGAAATCGGCTGGTGAGCATAAGAAGGAATAACATGAGCGCGCTTTTTTCACCTTTCATCAGCAAACCGGACACCGTCTCCGCAATCATGCTCAGGGTGCTGCTCGCGCTGCTTCCGGGCATCGCGCTGTATGTCTGGCATTTCGGCCCGGCGATCCTGGTGTCGATCGTGCTGGCCAGCCTCACCGCGCTCGGCACCGAGGCGCTGATGCTCA
>Ga0209343_10004561_pt1 | contig 17067 bp, 18 predicted proteins | sample RifCSPlowO2_02_FD_184026 | JGI IMG/M metagenome (GOLD analysis project Ga0209343, IMG submission 184026) | Groundwater microbial communities from Rifle, Colorado - Rifle CSP2_plank lowO2_0.2 (SPAdes) (version 2) | ecosystem: Environmental > Aquatic > Deep subsurface > Groundwater | place... | reverse complement strand
AATCTTACCAATATATCTTTTCATAATTTTGATGTTGAAAAAGACAATTTTTCTGACAAATCCGATATAGTCATCTGCTCTGAGGTATTAGAACATTTACACAAACCAAAACAAGTTATCAATAAAATATATCAAACCATTGATAATGGTGGATATCTGTTACTTTCAACGCCTAACTCAAAGAATTTGATAAAATACCCATTTTTGTTTCTCAAGAAAATCGTAAGTAAGAAAGATTCAAAAGAATTAGGAAAATTTCTAACAAATAAGGAAAGAGAATTTAAATTGGCAGATTTAGAGCAGCATTTATATGTTTTCTCGCATGGAGAATTGATAGCTCTTTTAAAAGAGGTTGGATTTTCTGTTTATAAAACTCCTCGAAGCACAACGCTTTTCGGAGGACCATTTTTGGATAACCACATATCGTTATTTAGTTTAACTATCATCTTGGACTATCTGTTTGATGCTATTCGCATTCCTCAAGTAGGTTGGGACATTATTGCTTTTGCAAAAAAATAGTCAACCAGAACCATCTGAATTAAACGCGATAGAGTATTGTTGAAATGTTTGATAGATTCTTATAAAATGATCGTGGAGCGAGTTCGACTTTACGGATGAATGGCTCATATTGACCATTCTGCCCCGAGCTCATGGCCGAGAAGGGAATTTGAAATATGAAGGGTGTAATTTTAGCAGGAGGTCTTGCTACAAGACTTAGACCGTTAACGCAGGTTACAAATAAACACTTGCTCCCCGTATTCAACAAGCCAATGATTTTTTATCCTCTTGAAGCCATACAAAAAGCAGGAGTAATAGAAGTTCTCCTAATCAGTTCTCCCGATCATTCCGGGGACTTTGCAAATCTTTTAAAATCGGGAGAAGAGTTTGAATTAAAAATCTATTACGGGGTGCAGCAAAATGCCAAAGGAGGAATTGCAGATGGTATTTCTTATGCCAGGGAATTTGCTAAAAATGAAAAAATATTAGTAATCTTAGGAGACAATATTTTTAGAACAGATCTTAAATCTGCCATTGGGAAATTCGAGCAAAAGGATAAGGGATCGGTTATTTACGGTGTTAGAATGCCGACCCACTCACAGCAGTACGGAGTAATAGAAGTGGACGATACCGGAAAGGTGCTTTCAATTGAGGAGAAGCCGGAGCATCCAAAATCAGATATTGCTCAAACCGGAATTTATTTATACGACGAGAGGGTGTTTGATTTTATATCAACCCTTAAGCCATCCGCAAGAGGCGAGCTTGAAGTAACTGACCTTAATAATATTTATTTAGAAGAAGGAAGTTTACAATGTGAACTATTGGATTGGTGGATTGACGCCGGAACATCATATGAGGAACTTTTGCGCGCAAATAATATGGTTGCAGAAAAAGTAAGAAATAACGAGCTTTAATGAATAAATGGAAAATAAAATCTCAAAATATTGTCTTTTCCCAGCGGCTTTTCAAAGTTAAAAAACAAAAGATTTTATTACCGAATGGAAAAGAACGGGAATATAGCATTGTTGAGAGGCAGCCCATATCTGTCATTTTTCCCATTTCCGATAAACTTGAGCTCTATCTGATTAGTCAATTTAGATATCTTTTTGATAAAAAAATCCTTGAAGCGGTAGCGGGACACATAGATATAAGAGAAACACCACTTGAGGTAGCAGAGAGAGAGTTAAAAGAAGAAACAGGGATAACAGCTTTAAATTGGAGGGAGATTCTCGAATTTGAAACATCCGCTAGCGTAATAAGATCCAATGTTCACATTTTTTTGGCAAAAGGAATTAAAATTGGTAAACCAAATCCGGAAGAAGGAGAAGAAATTGAATTGGTTAAAATGTCTATTGAAGAAGCTATAAAAAAAATAATGAACGGCGAAATTAAGACAGCTTCAACCATTATTGGAATTTTTTTACTTGATAAACTAAATAAGGAAGGGAGATTATGAAGCTACTCGTTACAGGGGGAGCTGGATTTATTGGGTCAAATTTTATACGTTATTGGACTGCAAATCATCCGGATGATGAAATATTAAACTTTGACAAGCTAACTTATGCCGGGAATTTAGAAAATCTAAAAGACATAGAAAAAAATAAAAAATATACTTTTATTCAGGGAGATATAAGCAATGTTTCCCAAGTTAAAAAAACAATGGTTGGAGTCGATATCGTTGTAAATTTTGCAGCAGAGACTCACGTAGACAGATCAATATTAAAACCGGCTCCATTTGTAATCACAAATGTTGTAGGGACCCAGATTCTGCTGGATGCAGCATTAAAATTTAAAATAAAAAGATTTATGCATATTTCAACAGATGAAGTGTTCGGAAGCCTTAAGTTAGAAGATACGAGTAAATTTAATGAACGAACAAATTATAATCCCGCAAGTCCCTATTCAGCCAGTAAGGCCGGTTCAGACCATTTAGTTAGAAGTTATTACTTTACATATGGGTTACCAATAAATATTTCAAATTGTTCCAACAATTTTGGACCCTATCAATTTCCGGAAAAATTAATTCCTCTTGCAATAACAAATGTTTTGGAAAGAAAAAAAGTTCCGGTTTACGGAGACGGATTGTATGTTAGAGATTGGTTGTATGTAGAAGACCACTGTAGAGCAATAGATCTTATTCTTCAAAAAGGAAAAATTGGAGAAACTTATTGCATAGGAGGATTAACAAAGGATATAAATAACTTATCAGTTATAAGGAAAATCATAAATATATTGGGTAAGGATGAAAGTGTCATCGAGTATGTTAAAGACAGGCCGGGACACGATAGAAAATATTCGATTGATTGGTCAAAGATCAAAAACGAATTGGGGTGGAGTCCCCTTCACAGCTTTGACGAATGGCTTACATATACAATAAATTGGTATAAAGAAAATCAGGATTGGTGCAAGAGTGTAAAAAATAAGGAATATCTTAAATATTACAAAGAACAATATGGATCCAAATGAAAATTTTAGCAACCGGGCTATCTGGTCTCGTTGGGTCAAGAATTGAAGAACTTCTGATCGATAAATATCAATTCGAAAATCTGAGTCTGGATACGGGCGTTGATATTACCGATTCGGAAAAAATTATTTCTTCAATAACATCATCAAATGCTTCTTTGGTTTTACACCTAGCTGCAAAAACGGATGTTGATGGTTGTCAGAAAGACATGAGCCAGGGTACAAACGGACAAGCGTGGAAAATTAATGTTGAGGGAACTAAAAATGTAATTAATGCATGCGCAAGATCAGGGAAAAAACTTATTTATGTTTCCACAGACTTTGTATTTGATGGAAAAAAAGAAAAACCATATAGTGAAGAGGACACCCCAAGCCCTATTAACTGGTATGGCCAAACAAAATATGAAGGAGAAAAACTTGTTACTAAATCGTCTTTATCTTGGGTAATTTTAAGAATTGCTTATCCTTACAGAGCAGATTTTCCAAAGAGGGATTTTGTAAGAGTTTTAATAGATAAATTAAAAAATAGAGAAAAATTAAGGTTGGTAACCGATCATATAATGACACCTACTTTTATAGATGGTTTATCAAATGTTTTAGATTCTATTATCAGAAATAACTCAACAGGAATTTTCCATGCTGTCGGTAGTCAGTTTGTCTCTCCATTTGAGGCAGGTGTTATTATATCAAATATTTTTGGTTTCGATAAAAATTTACTCCAAAAAACAACTCGTGAGGAGTTTTTTAAAAACCGTGCTCCAAGACCCTTCAATCTTGCTCTCAAAAATGATAAAATACAAAAATTAGGAATTAGAATGAAGACTTTGCGAGAAGGCATTTTAGAAATTAAAAAACAGCTCAATTTATGACTATAACTTTTATAGGCCATGGGTATGTGGGTTTAGTTACTGCTTGCGTATTTGCTGATTTAGGAAATACTGTTTGGGTTATAGGACATACCAGAGAAAAAATTGAGAATCTTAAAAGAGGGATCATCCCAATATATGAACCTGGACTTGAGGAAATCGTTAAAAGAAATGTAAAAGCAAAAAGAATATTTTTCACCTTGGATTATAAAGATGCGATACCTGAATCTTCAGTGGTTTTTATAGCAGTAGGTACTCCTTCCAAGGAAAAAGGTGAAGCCGATCTTTCTACCATTTTTGAAGTAGCAAAAAAATTGGCACCATATTTAAACGGATATACGGTTGTTGCTACAAAAAGCACTGTTCCTGTTGGCACCAGTCAGAGAATAAAGGAAATTATTAATCAATACAAAGCGCAAAAAGCAGATTTTGATGTTGCATCGGTTCCAGAATTTCTTCGTGAGGGACAAGCTATCTCCGATACTCAGTCACCGGATAGAGTTGTAATTGGTACAGATTCGAAAAAAGCGGAGGATCTTTTAGTTGAGCTTCACGAGCCGATAGACGGAAAATATGTACTAACAAATATAGAAACTGCCGAAATGATTAAGTATGCCGCAAATGCATATTTGGCAACGAAGATTTCATTTGCAAATTCAATTGCAAACCTGAGCGAACTAACCGGAGCAGACGGACTTAAGGTTCTTGAGGCTGTTGGTCTTGATAAAAGAATCGGCTCAAGTTTTCTTTCCCCCGGAGCGGGATTTGGCGGAAGCTGTCTTCCTAAGGATATAAAGGCTTTACTTAATATCGCAAAAACAAAGGGTTACGATTTCGGTCTATTAAAAGAAGTAGATAAGGTAAATAATCAGGCAATGAAGGGAATCGTTGGTAAATCAAAACGGCTTTTGCAGGGAAATTTAGAAAATAAAACTATTGCAGTTTTAGGGTTATCGTTTAAGCCAGACACAGATGACATGAGAGATGCGCCCTCAATTGAGATAATAGGCGGTCTTAAAAAAGGAGGAGCCAAGATAAAAGCATATGATCCGGTGGCAATGGAAAATGCAGGAAAAATATTAAAAGGAATAACTTTTTCCAAAGACAGCTACCAAGCTGTAGAAGATGCCGATTTATTGATAATTCTTACAGAATGGAGCGAATTCAGGCAGCTGCCTCTTCTAGAAATAAAGAAACTTATGAAAAAACCAAACATTGTTGATGGAAGAAACATTTATGATCCCAAGAAAGTAAGAGAAATGGGCTTTGCTTATCTGGGCATTGGAAGATGAAGAAGATTTTAATAACAGGGATCTCTGGTTTTGCAGGAAGCTTTCTTGCTGAATACTTAGTCTCACAAAATAAAGGAAAAATTTCGGGGACTTATCTTGAGGAAGCAAGTCTGGGTAATATAGAAAACGTAAAAACAAAAGTTAATTTGTTCAAACTGAATCTAACAGATGAAAAAAAAGTTTTGGATCTCGTTTTGGAAACTAAGCCGGACTTCATCTTCCATCTTGCCGCATTGACTTCTCCGAAGGCAAGTTTTGATAATCCATTTGAAACTATTCAAAATAATGTTAAGGCACAGCTCAATCTTTTAGAGGTGATCAGGAAATTTAAGCTATTAAATACGCGCATACTAGTTATCTCTTCGGCTGAAGTTTATGGAATTGTCGAAAAAAAGGATCTGCCAATTGATGAGGATACAAAATTGATGCCAGCTTCTCCTTACGCAGTTTCAAAAATTACTCAAGATTTCTTAGCGCTTCAATATTTTCTGTCTTATGGTATTAAAATTATCAGGATTCGTCCGTTTAATCACATAGGGCCTAGACAATCACCTAATTTTGTTGTTTCCGCTTTTGCAAAAAAAATTGCAGAAATAGAAAAAGGCAAAACAGACAACATTCTTTTTGTGGGAAATTTAGACAGTAAAAGAGATTTCACAGATGTTAGGGATATGGTTGCGGCATACAGCCTTGCAATTGAGAAAGGAGAAGGGGGAGAAGTTTATAATATTGGCTCCGGTAAATCTTATACGATTTCGCAGATTCTTGATAAAATGCTATCCTTATCAAAAACAAAAATAAAAATAAGAGTGGATGAATCTCTGCTTCGACCAAGCGATAATCCGGATCTGGTTTGTGATAGAACTAAATTCACTAATCTTGCCGGTTGGAAACCGGAAATACTCATAGATAAAACTTTAAAAGATACTCTAGACTATTGGAGGAATATAATTTAAAATCTAAGTTATGGCAAAAAAGGCGCTTATAACCGGAATAACCGGACAGGATGGATCCTATCTTGCGGAGTTTCTGCTTAAAAAAGGATACAAAGTATACGGATTAACCAGAAGAACCAGTACTATAAATTTTGAAAGAATAAAAGAAATTGAAGATAAAATTGAGCTTATTCAAGGAGATCTTCTGGATCAGAGCTCTCTTGCCTCAGCTCTTTTGGAAGCACAACCCGATGAAGTTTATAACCTGGCGGCACAGTCTTATGTTAAAACCTCTTGGAATCAGCCGGTTCTAACCGGTGAGTTCACTGCATTAGGAGTTACTAGAGTTTTAGAAGCAATAAGGACAGTAAATCCAAAAATTAAATTTTATCAGGCATCATCATCTGAAATGTTTGGTAAAGTTACAGAAACGCCGCAAAAAGAAACAACTAGGTTTCATCCAAGAAGCCCTTACGGAGTTGCCAAAGTTTATGGGCACTATATCACCGTAAACTATAGAGAAAGTTATGGAATTTTTGCATGCTCCGGCATTCTCTTCAATCACGAATCTCCAAGAAGAGGACTCGAGTTTGTGACGCGTAAGATAAGTTATGCGGTTGCCAGAATTAGCCTTGGAAAGCAAAAAAAATTAGAGCTTGGCTCTCTTGAGCCAAAAAGAGATTGGGGATACGCAGGAGATTATGTTGAAGCAATTTGGCTAATGCTTGCGCAGAAAAGTCCGGATGATTATGTTATAGCAACGGGAGAAAATCATAGCGTTAGGGAATTTGTAGAATCTGCATTTAATTACGTTGGAATTTCCGATTGGCAAAAGTACGTCGTCTCAAATATGGAAACTCATATGCGACCGGCAGAAGTCGATTATTTAGTCGGAGATGCAAGTAAGGCAAAGAGAATATTAGGTTGGAAACCTAAGACAAGTTTTAAGCAGTTGGCAGAAATGATGGTTGAAGCAGACATTAATAGAGAAAAGAAAACTAAATAGTTTATGCAGACAATACTCGTTGCCGGAGGAGCAGGATTTATAGGTTCAAATCTTTGCGAAAGACTGCTTGGTAAGAATTATAGAGTTGTCTGCATAGACAATTTAATTACCGGAAGGTGGGAAAACATAGATGATTTTACTAAAAATAAAAACTTTAGTTTTCTAAATTTAGATCTTACAAGCTCCTCTTTTCAAAATACAAAACTGCCTAAAATAGATTATATTTTTCACCTTGCTTCTCCCGCCTCCCCAAATAAAAAAAGCCCAAGGAGTTACATAAATTTTCCAATAGAAACTCTTCTTGTTAACTCACTGGGTACTTATAATCTTTTGGAAACAGCCAAAAAATTTAACGCGAGATTTCTTTACGCCTCATCTTCGGAGATTTACGGAGACCCTCAAGTTTCTCCGCAAAAAGAAGATTATTTTGGAAATGTAAATCCTGTTGGAATACGCTCGGTTTATGATGAGGGAAAACGTTTTGGAGAGGCAATCACAATGGCTTATTTTAGGAAATTTAATACAGATACTCGAATAATAAGAATATTTAATACTTACGGTCATAGGATGAGGGCAGATGATGGAAGAGTGGTGTCAAACTTTATAAATCAGGCAATTTCAAACAAGCCTTTAACAGTTTATGGAGACGGAAGTCAAACAAGAAGTATATGCTATATAGATGATTTGGTCGAAGGTTTAATTAAAACAATTGTTTCCGATAAGACAAAAGGAGAAGTGCTGAATCTGGGAAGTCCAAATGAAAAAACAATATTGGATCTTGCAAATACTATAAAGAAAATGACGAATTCTTCTTCAAAAATAATTTTTGAACCCCTACCCGAAGACGACCCAAAGGTCAGAAGGCCCGACATAGATAAAGCTAAAAAGCTTATTGGTTGGACTCCTAAAGTGAGTATTGACCGGGGTCTTACAAAAACCATACAATATTTTAGAGGTCTATAAGTGAAAGTTGTCATAATCACCCCTACTTATAATGAGAAAGGAAACGTTGATAAGTTAATTCCTATTCTTGAGAACGATATTTTTCCTCAAATCAAAAATCACGATATGAATATTTTGGTGGCCGATGATAAATCTCCGGATGGAACAGCAGACGAAGTAAGAAAGCTCATGCAAAAATGGAAAAACATCGATATCAGCTCAGGTGAAAAATATGGATTGGGAGCTGCCTATATAAGAGCTATGACCTATGCGATTGATAAGATGGGTGCAGACATAATGTTTGAGATGGATGCCGATTTACAACATGACCCTGAAAAAATTCCGCAGTTTCTCAAAAAAATAGACGAAGGGTGCGATATGGTAATCGGAAATAGATACAGCGACGGGGGGTCAATTCCTAAAAACTGGCCGCTTCTGAGAAAATTATTTTCAATTGTTGCAAATCTTTTTGTGAGGACTATATTCATGAAATTTTCTGTCCATGACTGGACTGGAGGTTTTAGAGCGCTTAAGAAAGAAGCGTTTTTAAAAGAGAGAAAAGAGCTGACAAATTATAAAGGATACATTTTCCAAATATCCTTTTTGCACAAAGCAATTAGGGACGGATTTAAGATTGGAGAAGTTCCGTTCCATTTTTCAGACAGAGCTTTAGGAAGATCGAAGATTGCGCCTCTGGGGTATATTATGGAAGTAGTAAGATTTGTTCTTCTTACAAGGTTTAAGGAAATTATCACCGGTAAATTTGGTAAATTTTTGATGGTGGGAGGAACAGGATTTATTATAAATTGGACTGTATTTAACTTAGCTCTTGCTAATTTTGATATCATTAGACAGCTCATTCCCATAGAATTATTAAGAGTTCACCCCCCGGAAACGTCAAATTTATTGGGGGCAGTTCTGGCGATTTTTTCAAATTATAATCTTAACAATCTTTGGACATTCGGAGAAAGAAAAGCTAATAATGTAGGATCTTATCTCCTTAAGATGCTTCAGTTCTATGCAACTTCATCATTTGGGGTTATCTTTATTCAGACAGGGACTATTTTTCTGCTGGGTTCTATTTTCGGCCGTGACAACAGATTACTTATAAATGTCTACTTCCTTATTGGAACGGGATTTCTTCTTATATGGAATTTTACTATCTATAATAAGGTCATCTGGCGCAAAAAGAAAACCTCAAAATGAAAATTTTTATGCAAAAGCTTAAAACTTTTGTTTTAAATCCTAATATATTACTCATATTAATAATCGCTTTAGCTTCATTTCTGAGGCTTTATCGTATACAAGATTACTTGACTTTTTTAGGGGATGAGGGAAGAGATGTCCTGGTTGTATATAATATCCTCCACGGAAAATTAACTCTCTTGGGTCCTACAGCATCTGTTGGAGGATTTTTTTTAGGTCCTATTTACTATTATTTTATAGCGCCATTTCTTTTAGTGTTTAATTACAATCCGGTTGGCCCGGCAGTCATGGTTGCTCTTTTTGGTATTGCTACAGTCTATCTTATCTATAAATTCGCCGGGGAAATATTTAATTCTCGCGTCGGTTTAATATCTGCGCTTTTATATTCAATATCGCCCGTTGTAATTGCATATTCAAGGTCTTCGTGGAACCCAAATGTTATGCCGTTTTTTTCGCTATTGACCTTGCTTATTTTATATAAAGCGTTTCAGAAAGATAAAGTCTGGTTAATTATCTTATGCGGATTACTGCTGGGAATTACTATGCAACTTCATTATCTGGCTACATTCCTAGCTGTAATTATTTTTACATACGCCTTTTTTGCAAGGATACTCCTTGTCAGCTTTGTACAAGGAGTATCCTTGTTGAAGATGATAGAGAAGATCTTAAAAGATTATTTTTTTATTATTTTAGGATTTATTGTGGGCTGGTCTCCCTTTTTAGCATTTGAACTTCGCCACGGTTTCTCAAACATAAGAAGTATAATTAAATTTATTTTTACATCGGGAGATACCGGTTTAGTAAATAATTTTATTGGAAATATCTCAAATGTCTTTTTCCGGCTTTTCGCAAGACTGATTACAAATTTCCCGCCTCCCGAGCAAGTTGCCATAGGTACCCATCCAAATACTACAGTTTGGTATTATCTGACTTTGTTTCTTGCTATTGTTTCTGTTTCTGTACTTTTGTATAAGTTTGCTAAGGTTTCTAAGGGTTTGGGAAAAATTAAGGAGAACGTGAAGCTTTACCAATTTTTGCTTTTGATTATCTGGCTGGTTGTGGGGATCGGTCTTTTTGGTTTTTATAAAAAGCCCATATACGATTATTATTTTGGTTTTATGTTTCCTCTGCCGTTTATTTTGGTTGGAAATACTTTAGATTTTTTTATGAGAAAGAATGCTCTTTTAAAAATTGTATCAGTCGCTGTCTTTTTATCATTAATTCTAATTAACTTAAGCGGTGTTCCATTTAGATATCAACCAAACAGACAGCTTGATCAAGTTAAAAAAATTTCGGAGTCCGTTTTAGAAAAGTCGGATGAGAAGCCATTTAATTTCGCACTCATAACGGGAGGAAATTCCGATCATGCTTACAGATATTTTTTTACACTTGAAACTAAATCTCCAGTGATAATTCAAAATTCCCAAGTTGACCCTCAGAGGAAAAGCGTTACAGATCAGCTTTTGATAGTATGCGAAATTAATCCCTGCAGTCCCTTAGGACACCCTCTTTGGGAAGTCGCAGGATTCGGCAGAGCAGAAATTGTTGGTGAATGGGATGTCTCAGTCGTTAAAGTCTACAAACTGGTGCACTATAAAGAGAAATAACAAGCTATTGCCAAGGGTGTCAATAGAAATCCACCTCTATGGTGGAATAAATGTAAAATCCTTTGATATAATAATCAATGATTATGAGAAAAGGCATCGACTACATTGGCGTTGGGGTTGTTTTCTTTTGCCATGATGGAAATGGGAATTTCTTGATGAGCAAAAGATCTAAAAACACAAGAGACGAGCATGGGAGATGGGATCCGGGCGGAGGAAGCATTGAACTAGGAGAACCTGTTGAGGGTGCTTTAGAAAGAGAGATAAAAGAGGAGTATTGTGCCGAAATAATTCAATCAGACTTTTTAGGATTTAGAGATGTACATAGAATCGATGAAAAAGGAAATAAGACACATTGGGTTGTCCTTGATTTCAAAGTATTAATTGATAAAGATAAAGTCAAAAATGGCGTTCCAAATGAACATGAAGAGATTGGATGGTTTAAATTAGATAATCTTCCAAGTCCGGTTCATTCCCAATTCCCAACTTTTGTTAAGAAGTATAAGTATAAATTGAAATAATCCGAGAATTTATCCTACATGGTGAGCATCAAACTGGAGAATAAAAAACCCCAAGAAGAATCAAGGGGTTTTCTATTGTTTCTTAAAGGTTAATTCTCCACGCCTGTCAAGCAGGCGAGCTCGTCGCAAAAGAGGCGACTGCGCTCCTATCGATAGGACCTTCAAGAAAGATTAACCGCCGATCCTGTACATTCCTGTACCGCAGACCGGGCATTTGCCTTTAAGAGCCGGCTTACCGTTTTTCATGGTAACTTTTTGAGCATTTGGATCATCTCTTTTTGCTCTGCATTTTACACAATACATTGATGCCATTAATAATTCACCCCCTTTCAATAACTTATCCCCGGGATTGTTAACAAATGATTTTTAAGTAAAAAGAAAATAATCAATTGGGCAATAAGTATTGCACCGGTAACAACTCCGGTTTTGGAAATATCGGCAGTTAAATAAGTATGTTTTTGAGGTTCTGCCAGAAGAGTTGGGGAAGTTTCTTTTATTCTTGGAATCTCTTTTTCAAGAGAAGGAACTTTCTGGCTCTGCAGTTTGTAGAGCTGGCGATGAAGATCTGCGGCTATTTTTTGTCTTCGCGTTTTCCTCATTGAGATAGAGCCTAGATTACACTATTGACACGCAGGCTGTCAAGAGGCTAATATAGATGGATATATATGGTACCCAATTTTGTCTTGATTATATCCGGCGTATTTATTGTTTGGCTTTTAATCCTGACAATTTTTTTTTGGCAAATGTTTTCCCACTACGCAAGGCTTACAAAAGGAGCAAATAATAAAAATTTAAAGTCAATTCTGGAAGATGTTCTCTCCAAAATTGATCTTCATAATAAAGATATTGAATCTATTAAAAAATACTGCGATAATCTAGAGAGGGATGGACTCTTGCATGTTCAAAAAATTGGACTTCATAGATTTAATCCCTTCAAAGATACGGGAGGAGACCAAAGCTTTGTGCTCTCTTTAGTTGATGGAAGCGATACCGGTATAATCATTTCGGCTCTTTATTCACGTTCCGGAACCAGATGGTATGCAAAAAGAGTAGTGAACGGTAAAGGCATAGAACATGAGCTAACAGATGAAGAAAAAAAAGTATTAAAAGCAACTAAGAAAGAAAATTAATGGAAAAAAGAAAACTGTTCACCATAGCATTAATAGTTTTTGTATATATTATTTCGGCCGGAATTTCGTATGCGATTTTTTCAAATTTGGGTTCTTTAGAATCGATAACTTCTCCGATAGGATTACCGACAAAAGGCACAGAGGGTAAGGTTGTTTTTGATTCCAGTCTCCCAAAAACAGAAAGCTGTCCGTTAAACGGCGTTTTATATTCCAAACAACAGCGGGATTGGTGGGAAAAACATAGACCATTGGGAGTTATGATAGAAAACCATAAAGAAACAATGCCGCAATCTGGATTATCCGGAGCCGATATTATTTACGAAGCCGTTGCCGAAGGCGGAATTACACGATTTCTTGCAATATTTTATTGCCAAGATGGTGGGCAGATTGGGCCGGTTCGTTCGGCAAGAACTTACTTTATAGATTTTCTCTCGGAATACGGAAACTATCCTTTGTATGCACATGTGGGGGGAGCAAATCAGCCAGGGCCTGCAGATGCTCTTTCACAACTTTCTGATTATGGATGGACTGCCTATAACGACATGAATCAATTCTCGATAGGTTTCCCGGTTTTTTGGAGAGACTATGATAGACTTGGTCATCCGGTTGCAACAGAGCATACCATGTATTCAACAACTGAAAAATTGTTGGACTATGCAAAGACTGCCCGGGGTTTAACCGAAGTAGATAAAAAAGGAACTCTTTGGAGCAAAGGTTTTCTTCCATATTCCTTCAAAGATGATGAGAGTTCCTCCAAAAGGGGTCCCGCGCAGTCTATTCATCTTGAATTTTGGAATTCTATGCCGGATTACTTTGCGGACTGGGCTTACGACCCTTTAGCAAATCTATATAAAAGAAGTACGGGGAAAGAGGCTCATTTTGACAAAGATACAAATAAACAATTGACTTCGAAGAATATTGTAGTATTATTTATGCAGGAAGTAAGCGCTAACGACGGGTACGAAAATAACGTTCATCTTTTATACAGAACAAAAGGAGCAGGAAAGGCGACAATCTTTATGGATGGAAAACAAATAAAAGGTACATGGAGAAAAGATGGCAGAACCGCCAGAACATTACTTTTTGATTCAAGCGGTGCGCCCGTTGAGCTTAATAGAGGACTTATTTGGTTTGAAATTCTGCCCACGGATGGAGTAATAACCGTAAAATAATATCATCCAGGGCTTATGCTTTCTGATTTAATTACATCAAAATCTCGAATAAAACTGCTTGGTGTTTTCCTTGGAAATCCCACCGAAATGCTCCACGTTAGAGAGCTTGTGCGAAGGACGAGCGATGAGATAAATGCCGTAAGAAGAGAACTTTTATTTCTTGAGAGGAAGGGAATTTTGTCCAGGGAACCCCGAGCAAACAGAGTTTATTACTCGCTATCCAAAAATTACCCATTTTATTTTGATCTATTAAAAATAGGAATAAAAAATGTCGGACTTGGAGCAGATATTTTAACAAATAGGGCAAAAATCGGAAAACTGAAGTATGCGATGTTTTCCGGTAAATTTGCAAGAAGAATGAAGGTTGAGCCGGACGAGATAAATCTTCTTTTAGTTGGAACCGTGGTTTTGCCCGAACTCACGCTTTTAATAAGAGCAGAAGAAAAAAGGCTGAATACCGAAATAAACTATACGGTTATGTCTGAGGAGGAATTCGATTTTAGAAAAAAGAGAAGAGACCCCTTTATAATTTCTATCCTTTCAGGTTCTAGGATTATGTTGATTGGGGATGAGGAGAGCATGCTGGAATGAGAGGAAACTCCCGTTTTCTATTTTGGCTCATAATTCTACTGACTCTTCTTTCTGTGTTTATAAATTTACCAAATCTTCAGAAAATTTCCCTAGGTCCTGTAAAAAATTTAGATATTGATCCGTCTTCGGTTTTAAGGACATTTAGAATTGGGAAAAATTTAGAGTTTCGGAGGGGACTGGATTTGGAAGGCGGAACATCCATAACTTTTAAAGCAGACATGTCGGATGTCCCTAAAGATCAAATGCCCGATGCTTTAAATTCTGCTAAAACTGTAATAGAACGAAGAATAAATCTTTTTGGAGTATCGGAGCCGGTTATTCAGACTGCAGCTGTTAATGGCGACTCAAGAATTATTGTAGAACTGCCTGGGGTAACAGACGTAAACCAGGCAATAAATCTAATTGGTACTACTGCACAGCTTTCTTTTTGGGAGCAGGGGGCAAGTGAATCTGCAAGACAAGCATCGCCATCAGCGTATCCATTGGGAATAGTTGAAGTTCTAGGACAAAATGCCAAAAAAACAGATCTCTCAGGCGGGGACCTTCAGCGCTCAAGCGTTACTTTTGACCAAAATACAGGAAATCCTCAAGTCCAGTTAGTTTTTTCCGGTAAAGGTGCTGAAAAATTTGCAGATATAACAAAAAGAAATGTTAATAAAATTGTTGCTATAGTTCTAGATAACCAAGTTATAGAGGCTCCCAGAGTTAATCAGGCAATTCTAACGGGAAATGCAGTTATTACGGGAGGCTTTGTGCTTGCGCAGGCAAAGCTTTTGAGTACAGAGCTTAATGCAGGGGCACTGCCTGTTCCTTTTTCGGTTTTAGAGCAGCGGGTAATTGGTCCGACTCTTGGAATAGAATCGCTTAAAAAAAGCCTTCTGGCTGGAGTTATCGGATTTTTAATAATAGTAATTTTTATGAGCATTCTTTATGGAAGACTTGGGATTGTAGCAAGTCTTGCGCTGGTTGTTTATGCACTTTTGGTTTTATCAATCTTTAAAATCAGTAATCTCACGCCCTACGGAATTACCTTGACTCTTTCCGGAATTGCCGGTTTTATTCTTTCAATCGGAATGGCTGTTGATGCAAATATTTTAATTTTCGAGCGAATAAAAGAAGAAAAAAGACTTGGGAAAAGACAGGAAGAGTCAATCGAGATTGGGTTTTCAAGAGCATGGCCTTCCATAAGAGACTCAAACATCTCAACTCTTATAACGAGTGCAATCCTTTATGAATTTGGAACAGGAGTCGTTAAGGGGTTTGCGTTGGTTTTGGCAATCGGAGTTTTAGTTTCTATGTTTTCGGCAATTGTTGTGACCCGAACATTTTTGCGATTTTTCTATGAAAAATAAAACACTGGATATTATTGGTAAAAAGAATTTATATTTTGCGCTGTCTTTGATAGTTGTTGCCCCGGGGCTAATTGCGCTTTTACTTTTTGGGCTTAATTTATCAATAGATTTTACCGGAGGATCAAGACTGACCATCTCTTTTCCTCAAAAAGTAGAAAAAACTACCTCTGAGAAAATTAAGAATACACTAACTAAGGAAAATCTCAAAGTTTCAACAGTAGAAACTTCTGGCAACTCTTTGCTTATTAGAACAAGCCCAATGGATCAGAAGCAAAATATTAAGTTTGTCAATACGCTTTCTAAAGAATTTAAGGGTGCGAAGGAAACTCAGTTTGAAACTATTGGGCCTACGATTGGTAAAGAGACAACAATAAATGCAATAAAAGCAGTTATTCTTGCATCAATACTAATCATAATTTACATAACTTGGTCGTTTAGAAAAGTTCCTAAACCTGCAAGCAGTCTTAGATTCGGAGTAAGTGCGATAATTGCTTTAATTCATGATGTTTTGGTTGTTTTGGGAATTTTTGCAATCTTAGGCCATTTCTTTGGGGTTGAGGTTGATTCTCTATTCGTAACAGCACTTCTTACAGTAATCGGGTTTTCTGTTCATGATACAATTGTTGTTTTTGACAGGATTAGAGAAAATTTAAGAAGATCTTCCGGTTCTTTCTCGCAAATAGTTAACGATTCAATACTCCAGACTTTGGATAGATCGCTAAATACATCTTTAACTGTTCTTCTTGTTCTTTTTGCACTTCTTCTCTTTGGAGGAGAGAGTATAAGGTGGTTTGTGGTGGCTCTTCTAATTGGAGTAGCATCCGGCACTTATTCCTCTATCTTTAATGCCGCACCAATTCTAGTTGTCTGGCAAGAGTGGAGCGAAAAGAGGAAAAAGATTACGAAGTAAACTCTTCTCTTACTACTTTACTGACCAAACCTCCGTCTGCTTTGCCTTTTACTTTTGGCATTAAAACTTCCATAACCTTTCCTATATCTTGTATTGATTTTGCGCCGGTTTGGGCAATTGTCTCCTCAACTAGTTTTCTTATTTCTTCCTCTCCCATTTGCTCCGGCATATACTGTTTCAAAATTTCTAATTCCTTAGTTTCTTTATCAACCAATTCCTGCCGTCCTGCTTTTTTAAACTGCTCAATCGAATCATTATGCTGTTTTGCTTCTTTTTGAAGTACAGACATTACATCTTCATCGGTCGCTTCGTATCCCGCTCCGCCTTTCCCAATTTCATAATAATTAATTGCCGACAAAACCATTCGCAAAACCGAAGTCTTAAACTCATCTCTTGCCAGCATTGACTGTTTTAACTCCTCTTGCAAATCTTTTCTCGTCATATTTTCATTATACTACACGTAAAGTTAGATAGCTGAAAGTCTAAGTTCTAAATGGAATCCGAACACCTGTTGAGATAGAATACAGGGTTATGGGAAACCATCATACAAAATTAACTGCTCAAGAAAGAGATATGATA
>Ga0209343_10004557_pt1 | contig 17084 bp, 12 predicted proteins | sample RifCSPlowO2_02_FD_184026 | JGI IMG/M metagenome (GOLD analysis project Ga0209343, IMG submission 184026) | Groundwater microbial communities from Rifle, Colorado - Rifle CSP2_plank lowO2_0.2 (SPAdes) (version 2) | ecosystem: Environmental > Aquatic > Deep subsurface > Groundwater | place... | reverse complement strand
CCAGCCGGGAAACTTGTCGCCCTCGTAGAATGCCATTCCCGAGGGCGCGATCGACGGCACCCACTTGTAGAGCGGTTGCTCCATGCCGGGCTTGTGCGTGCCTTCGCCGATGCGCGTGCCGATGCCGTAGTTCACGCCGTAAGTGATGACCGGCCAGCCGTAATTACGCCCGGCGCGAATCACGTTGATCTCATCGCCTCCCTGCGGCCCGTGTTCGTGCGTCCACAGCTCGCCGGTTTTCGGATGCAGCGCCGCGCCCTGCATGTTGCGGTTGCCAAGCGTGAACTTTTCGGGTTTCGCGCCGGCGTGCTTCACAAACGGATTGTCCGCGGGCACGCGCCCGTCATCGTGCAGCCGGATCACCGAACCCGCGTGATCGTCGAGCCGCTGCGCGCGTTCGTTCTCGCCGCGGTCCCCGAGCGTGAGATAGACATGGCCCTCGAGATCGAACACGATGCGCCCGCCGAAATGCAGGCCGCCGCCGGACTTGGGTTCGAGACGGAACAGCACCTGCTGCTGGGTGAGCCGGTGTCCCTCAAACTTCGCGCGCATCAACTCCGTTCCGTGGCCGGCGTCTCCGGGGCCGTTATACGCGAGATAAATCCAGCCGTTCTCCGCGAATTTCGGATGCAGCACGACATCGAACAGGCCGCCCTGTCCCACTGCCGCCACGCGCGGCACGCCCTCCACCGGCTTTGGATCGAGCTTGAAATCCTTGGACACGACACGCAACCGTCCCCGACGTTCCGTGACCAGCATCCGGCCGTCAGGCAGGAACGCAAGCGACCACGGGTTCGCCAGTCCCTCGACCAGCGTCACGACGCGAAAAGCATGTTTTTCCGACTGAAAAATCTTGCTCTGCGCCGCAGCGGCTGGAGCAGCCGCTGTGCCAAGCGCAATGGCAAGCATTACCAACTTCGGGAGCTTCATCATTGGTGCCCTATAACTAAACCACCCTCGGCGGCAAGCCGAGGGGCTTACGGCGCGTCCGCTTGACGCCGACTGCAAAGCCTCCCCCACTGTCATTCCCGAGAAAGCGGGAATCCAATTTCAGCGCACCGCAGATTGGATGCCCGCCTACGCGGGCATGACAACGTGCGTTGCCCTTGTTGCCGCAAACGTTGCTCATGTTCACTTCGCTTACATTTCGAAAAACATTGCTTCGCCTGAAAGCGAGGGGTTTCCACCATCCCCGAAGGAAACACTAATGGGGTAACCTACGCATCCATGAACAAGAATATACCCTCGATCGTCGCCGGTGTGCTTGCTGCCGTCGCGCTCACGTGCACTTTCCCGGCGTACACCCAGGACGGCCCCGCGCATAAGGCTGCTGCTACGGCATGTCTTGCTCCCGCGGCGTGGTACACGCTCGCCGGCGACAAACCGCGCACCGCAGCCGCGCGCGAGTTGCTCGCCGATATGGCAAGACGCGATATCGTGCTGCTGGGCGAGCAGCACGATGACGCCGGCCATCACCAATGGCAACTGCAGACGCTCGCGGCATTGCACATGCTGAGGTCACAGATGGTGATCGGCTTTGAGTCGTTCCCGCGCCGCGTGCAACCGGTGCTCGACAAGTGGATCGCGGGAGAGCTCACGGTCAAGCAGTTTCTCGAGCAGACCGGGTGGGAGAAGGTCTGGACTTTCCCGCCCGAACTCTATCTGCCCCTCTTTCAGTTCGCGCGGATCAACCGCATCCCGATCGTGGCGCTCAATGTCGAGCGAACGTTGACGGAGGCCGTGGCGAACCAGGGCTGGGCGGCGGTGCCGGCGGAGCAGAAGGAAGGTGTGTCGCGCCCCGCCCCACCGCCGGATGCCTACAAGGACTTCCTGTTCGACGTGTTCAAAACGCATCCGCGCCGCCCCGGAAGCGAAACCGGCGCCGCCGACAAGAACGATGCGGCGTTCCGGTTCTTCGTCGAGTCCCAGACGACGTGGGACCGCGCGATGGCCGAAGCGCTCGCCCGCCGCCTCGATGCCGCGCAGAGCGCTTCGCGCCCGCTCGTGGTGGGCATCATGGGCGGCGGGCACGTGCGCAACGGTCACGGCGTGCCGCACCAACTGCGCGATCTGGGGGTGAGTAATGTCGGCACGCTGCTGCCGGTGGACACCAGACAGGATTGCGAAGCGATCAGAATGGGCTTCGCCGATGGCGTGTACGCGATGCCCGAAATGCCGCGCGACAAACCCGCGCCGCCGCGGCTTGGTGTGCGGCTGGAACAAGTCGAAGGCGGTGTCACGCTGGCGGAAGTCTCCTCCGGCAGCCTCGCGGAGCGGACCGGCCTTAAGCGCGGCGACCGTATCGTGTCGATCGCCGGCATCCCCGTCGCGAAAACGGTCAGCGTGATCAGCACCGTCCGCATGCAGCCCGACGGCACCTGGCTCCCGATGCAGATTCGGCGCGGTGGCGAAACCCTCGATCTGGTGATCAAGTTCCCGCCGCGTAAATGACTGTGCCGCCGCGCCTCTTCGCACTGCTCGCGTGCGCGCTCGTAGCTGCGCCGGCCTGCGCGGCTGTGCCACGAACCGGACACCTCGACCTCGACGTCACGCTCGATCCGGAATCACGCCACTTCCGCGCCGTTGCCGAACTTGCCACGCCGGGAGATTTCCGCTTTGTGCTGCACCATACGCTTGCCGTCTCAGCCGCGTTGGTTAACGGTCAGCCGGCTGCCGTGGTCGCCGCAGCTCGCGACGCTGATTTCCGCGAGTGGCGCGTCAACGCACCACGGGGCGGCGCACTGCGCATCGAGTATGGCGGCACGCTGCCCGCGCTCGACGCTACGCTCGATCATCGCGGCGTGCTCGGCGCCCTGCCCCCGATGGCGGCAGGCAACGGAAGTTTTCTGCACTCGGCAAGCGGCTGGTATCCGCGGCCTGCGCCGCTTTTCAGCTACCGCGTAAAGCTCTCGCTGCCCGGCGATCAGCGCGGGCTTGTCGCCGGGCGTCTCGTTGAGGAGGAATTGCCGCGGGACGCCGCCGGGCATTACATCGCCACTTTTGAGTTCCAGCACCCGGCGGACGGCATCGATCTCATGGCCGGCCCCTACGCGGTGCGCGAAAAGCTCGTGCCGCGGGGCGACGCGAAACCGCTGCGTTTGCGCACGTACTTTTATCGCGACCTCGATGCGCTCGCAGACGGTTACCTCGAAGACAGCCGCCGTTACCTCGAACTTTACGCGGAGCAGATCGGCGCCTATCCGTTCAGCGAGTTTTCGGTGGTGGCGAGCCCGTTGCCGACGGGTTTCGGCATGCCCACGCTCACCTACATCGGCAGGGAAGTCCTCAAGCTTCCGTTCATTCGCGCGACCTCGCTCGGCCATGAAGTGCTGCACAACTGGTGGGGCAACGGCGTGCATGCCGATTACGCGAAGGGCAACTGGAACGAGGGCCTCACCACTTTCATGGCCGATTACTTCTACAAGGAACGCGAGTCCCCGGCAGCCGCGCGCGAGATGCGCCTATCGTGGCTGCGCGATTTCGCCGCCGTCCCTGCCGGCGCGCACCTGCCGCTTGCGGCATTCCGCTCGCGCACCCATGGCGCCGAGGCGGCGGTAGGCTACGGCAAGTCGGCGATGGTGTTCTTCATGTTGCGCGATGCGATCGGCGAAGATGCTTTCCGCCGCGGCTTGCGTCTGTTCTGGGAGCGGCATCGTTTCAAGCTCGCTTCGTGGGACGACCTGCGCGCCGCCTTCGAGCAGGCCGCGGGGCGCTCGCTCAAAACGTTCTTCGACCAGTGGGTGCAGCGCGCGGGGGGCCCGACGCTTAGCATCACCGAAGCACGTGCAGAGACCGCAAACGGCAAAGCGAAGCTTGCGATGACGCTTACCCAGACCACGCCCGCCTATGCCGTGCGCGTGCCGGTGGAAATCGCCTTGGAAGGCCGTTCGGAAACGCACTGGGTGGAATTCGACAGCGAACGCCGCGTTGTAGTGCTCGAACTGGACGCCGTCCCGCATGGGGTGCGCCTCGACCCTGAACTGCGCGTGTGGCGCGTGCTCGACCGCGAGGAACTGCCGCCCATCCTGCGCCAGTGGATCATCGCCCGCGCGCCGCGTTTGGCGGTGGTGTCGTCCGATGCCGACGTACAGTTCGCCGCGCAGGCGCTCGCCGAGCGCTTCTTCGAAACGCCGGCGCAACGGGTGAACCCCGCAGAAGCCGTACGTGGCAGCGATCCTCTCCTCATCATGGGGCTGCACCGGGATGTGGATGCCGCGCTCTCGACACTGGGACTTCCGGCTCGCCCCGCAATCGTGGCGCGCCGCGGCTCAGCGCAGGTGTGGACGGCGCGCAACGAAAACGCCGGTGGGCCCGTCGGCGCACCGGTCGCCGTGATTTCCGCGCGCGACGTTGAATCGCTCACCGCCCTGTTGCGCCCGCTCCCGCATTACGGCGCACAAAGCTACTTGGCGTTCGACGGCCCACGCGTGATCGAGCGCGGCATCTGGCCGGCGCCGGGCCGGTTGCTGCCGGTGACCCGATCGCATCCCTGCAGAAAAGCGGGTCAGTGTAACTTTTCCGCGATGGAAAGTTGGCACTGACCCTGATTTCGCCTCTGCTGATTTCGCCTGATTTCGCTGATTTCGATGGTGCAAGCAAGTAGTCAGGGATTGGGAAGAATCTAAATACTGATGAATTGGATAAAAAACGTTCAGTATATGGGTCATTGAAGGAGATTTATCCTTGGGTTCTGAATGTTTTTGTTTAGAATGCACCGGGTATCACCACCCCAAAAAACATTTTCGCATCGGAGTTAACATCAAATGCCAGGCGGGCCCACTTTCCAACGCCGCGGAATCGTCGAAGGATTCTTCGGACCTCCCTGGAGCATGCGGCACCGCAGCGCTCTTTTCGGGTTCGGCGCCAAGAGAGGAATGAACACCTATCTCTACGCCCCCAAGGACGACCCCTATCACCGCGAGCGCTGGAGGGAGCCCTATCCAAAAGGCGAACGGGAAGCGCTTCTGAGGCTCATCAGGGCCGCGCAAGAGCACCGGATCGATTTTGTCTACGCCTTCCACCCCGGAAAGGGTCTGCGCTTTTCTGCCCCGGAACCCGTGCAGGTCTTGCTCGACAAGGCGACGCGCTTTTACGATGCCGGCGTACAGACTTTCGCGATTCTCTTTGACGATATCCCTTCGCGCCTGGAGCATGAGGAAGATCGAAAGCAATTCAACGGCAGCTTGGCCAAAGCGCAAGGGCTATGGCTGGAAAAAATCCTCGACCGGCAGCCGGCGTCCTGGAAAAAAGTGGAATGGTGGGTCTGTCCCTCCCGTTATACGGAAGATCCGCTGCTCGCGCGCATGTTCGGCTCCTTCGAGCCCCGCTTCTGGAAAACCCTCGCCAAACATTTGCCTGAACCTGTCGCCTGTCTCTGGACCGGCCCGGCCATCGTGCCCCGGAAAATCTCCTTGGCCCATGCGCGCAAAGTGGCGCGTCAAATCATGCACCCTTTGATTCTCTGGGATAACTACCCCGTTAACGATCTCTCGATGAGCGATGAGATGCACCTCGCCCCCCTGACCGGCCGCGACCCGCGCCTGCCGGAGACCGTTTACGGTTATCTGAACAATCCCCTGCTACAGGAGAACTTGAGTCTTATCCCCCTCGCTACTTGCTTCGACTACGCCGCGGCTCCCGCCGCATACGATCCTGAGAAAAGCTGGAAGGAAGCGATCCAGGAACTTTTTGGTAAAAGCGCCATTCCCCACTGGCACGCCATTCTGGATTTATGCGAGCGCATGAACCGGTCCAAGCGCAGCAAGCGGCCAGTCGCTCTCGCGCCTGGAAGGCGCCGCGCCCTTCAAGAGGCACATCGTTACATCTTGAAGAATCAAAGGGAGCGTTGGTTTGAAGAGTTTCGTCCGTGGCTTGCTCGACTCGAAGTCGCGCTAGAGCGAGCGCAGAACGACCCGAAGAAATAATCCCCTTGAGAGCGGGAAATGACCGGCGCCGGGGTTCCCGATCGGGGTCGGACCCGCGCTCCGCATTGAGCTGGCGATCTAAGACAGTAAGATAAGGGCGGCCCAGGCCCTTAGCGGTGCCTTTTCGAGACAAAATACCCGCGAAACCACCAGCGGTGCGTGGCGCCAAGGTGCTCGCAATGCCTTGCCGTGATCTGGTGCCGGCGCGTGCTCGGCCGCGAGGACTTGCCCCCCATCCTGCGCCAGTGGATCGAGCGTCCACCCCGTCCTGCAATCGCAAGCAGCCGCGGATCGGCGCAGGCGTGGACCATGCGCGATCCCGGCAGCCGCACACCGGTCGCCGTCATCTCGGGGCGCGACGCTGAATCGCTCACCGCCCTGTTGCGCCCGCTCCCGCATTACGGCGCACAAAGCTACTTGGCGTTCGACGGCCCGCGCGCGATCGAGCGCGGCATCTGGCCGGCGCCGGGCCGGTTGCTGCCGGTGACCCGATCGCATCGCTGAGACATCTTTCCCCTTGGGAGCCGAAACCCAAAGTGAATCAAACACAATTCGAATGAAATGCCTGGATCGGCAAATAAGCTGTGACAATTCAGACTTGATCTGACAGACGAGGTCAGACGGGAACCGGACACTCGCAGACATAGCTCTCGATCCATGACAGGCTACTTCTTGGTGAGAAAGGAACTCTATTTTTGCGCGGGATGGCTGGGTGCGCGGCATTTGCTCGGCGCGCCGTTTCCGTTTCCGTGCCACTGAATTGCGGGCTTGCGGCGCGTAACGTATGCTTGAAGCACTCCCGCAAGAGTCATCCATGGCCGCCACACTCGAAACCCGCTACGTCAAAAGCGGCGATGTACATATCGCTTACCAAGTCGTGGGTGAAGGGCCGCTCGATATAGTTTTCGTCCCGGGTTTCGTGTCGAATCTTGACGCAAATTGGGATTCACTGGGGCGCGCGAACGTATTTAACCGCCTCGCCTCGTTCAGCCGGCTGATTCTTTTCGACAAGCGCGGCACGGGCCTGTCCGACCGCAGCTCCCAGATATTTTCGCTCGAACAGCGCATGAGCGACGTGCAGGCGATCATGGACGCTGTCGGATCCCAACGCGCTGCGCTCTTCGGTGTTTCGGAGGGCGGCCCGATGTCGGTTCTGTTTGCCGCCACGTTCCCGCAGCGCACGGTTGCGCTCGTTGTCTATGGTTCTTACGCCAGGCGTTCGTGGGCACCGGATTACCCATGCGGCTGGTCCGACGAACAGTACGAAGCATTTTTCGAAAATGTCGAAAAGCACTGGGGCACTGCGCAGGGCGTTGATGCAAATCTGTGGGCGCCAAGTATCGCGCACGATCAGCGTCTGGTGGATCACATGGCGGCATATTTCCGTGCATCAGCGAGTCCCGGTGCCGCGCGGGCGGTAATGCAGATGAACCGCGAAATCGACGTGCGGCACATCCTTCCTTCGGTCACTGTCCCTACGCTCATCCTGCACCGGACGGGCGACCGGAATATCAGTGTCGAACATGCCCGATACCTTGCCAAGCATATTTCGCGCGCAACGCTCGTCGAGCTGCCTGGGATCGATCATTCGATCGGGGTCGGCGACAATGACGCGATAGTCGACGAGGTGGAAGAATTCCTCACCGGTTCGCGCCACACCGCCGATCTGGGCCGCGTCGTTTCAACAGTACTGTTTGCCGATATCGTCGGCTCGACCGAGAAGGCGGTGCAAATCGGCGACCGCAAGTGGCGTGATTTGCTCGAACGCTATTATGCGCTTGCCCGGCGCCAGCTCGAACGCTTTCGCGGCCGCGAGATCGACACTGCGGGCGACGGCTTGTTCGCGACTTTCGACGGACCCGCGCGCGCGGTGCGCTGCGCACAAGCGATCGGCGCAAATGCAAAATCACTCGGCATCGAAGTCCGCGCGGGTGTGCATACCGGCGAAGTCGAGGTCATCGGCGAGAAGGTCGGCGGGATCGCGGTACACATCGGTGCGCGCGTGGCCTCGCATGCAGGTGCGGGAGAAGTGCTGGTTTCGAGGACGGTCAAGGACCTCGTCGCCGGCTCCGGCATCCGGTTCGAGGATCGCGGCACGTTCGCGTTGAAGGGTGTCGAGGGCGAGTGGCGTTTGTTTCTGGCGGCGACAGCGTGAACCATATGGGAAACCAAAGGTAGGCGAACGTCGGCTTCTGGCCGCTATGTAGAGCTCCGCATAGCGACCCACAGCGAACTTTCGGCACTGCGGAATGATGTGATTGCCAGAACCACGTTCTCAAAGAGAAACGACTCTATAACGGTTCTCACCGGCGTCGCTCACCGATGATCGGCGAGCGACAGGAAATTCAATCCATCCATCGCCGGGGGGTGCCGGTCCCGCGACCGCGTGATCAATCCAACTGCTGCATTCCGGAGTCGAGTATGATCTTGCGATACTTCTCGGTATCACGCCGGACACGCTCGGCGAACTGCTCCGGCGTGCTCCCCACGACTTCGTAGCCTAACCTGATGAAGCGTTCCTTCACTTCGGGCAAATTGGCGATGCGCACGATTTCCCGGCCCAGCGCCTGCACGGTCGCGGCGGGCGTTTTCGCGGGCGCGAAGAATCCGACCCAAAATTCGACCTGGTAGCCGTCGAGCCCGCTCTCGGCCACTGTCGGCACGTTGGGAAGTTGCGGATCGCGCCGCGAGCCGGTCACGCCGATCGGTTTGAGCTTGCCGGCGTCGATCGGTCCTTTGAGGCTTGAATAAAGGGTCAGCAGCAGTTGCGATTCATTCGACATCACGGCGGTCACTGCGGGTGTGCCGCCCTTGTACGGAACATTGTTCAGCTCGATTTGCCCCTGCCGCTTGATCAAGTTGCCGGCGATCTCGCCCGTCGCGCCGGCGACCGCGATATTGAGCTTGCCCGGCGCGCGCTTGGCTTCGGCGATGAGTTCCTTAACGTTATTGGCCTTGACCGAGGGGTGTGCGACCAGCACCAGGCTGCTGAATATGACTTCGCTGATTGCCGAGAAATCTCGTACGGGATCGTAGGTCGGCTTCTTGTACAGCGTGGCGTTGACAGCGTGAGTGCCGGAGTTGCCCACGGCGAGAACCGTGCCGTCTGCCACCGCGCGCGCAACGTATTCCGAGCCGATCACACCGTTGGCGCTCGGACGATTGTCCACGATCACGTTTTGGCCCAGCGTTTCGCTCAATTTAGGCGCGATCATACGGCCTACCAAGTCGTTGGGCCCGGCGGCCGCATTGGGGACGATGATACGCACGGGTTTGTTCGGCAGGGCGGACGCCTGGCCGAAAGATGCGGCGGGGCACAGTGCCATGCCAACCAGCACGGACAGCAATCGATAGGGTTTGCGCAGCGTAAACATTTTATAGTCCTCCTCAGAACACGATCAGCGTCATCGATTATCCCCGATATCGACCTTTCCCGTATGTTAAACCAATAGATCGGCGCAGCCACCCGCTCCGAGATGCGTGCGAGTTTCGTATAACACGACACGCCCCGGACATCCGACCAGCGCTTTATCTGCGATTTCCCACACTGCGCAGCCACAGCATCAACCCGCCCAGCGTGAGCACCGTGCACAGGGCAAAGTACATGCGCAGCCCCAGCACCGGTCCGATCAGTCCCGCGCAAAAAGGCACCAGACCCATGCCGATGCACTGGAATGAGGAGGCGTAGGAGATGGCACGCGCATCCTTGCCTGCCGGCGCGTGCATTCTCACCAGTTGAATGATGGCGGGCAGCATCGCCGCGGAAGTCAGGCCGAACGCCAATCGTGCCAGCACGAGTTGCAGCGGCGTTTGCAGGAAAAGCAACGGCGCGTGAGTGAGTGCCGCGGCCGCGGTGGCGAACACCAGTATGCGCGCGGGCCCGAAGCGGTCCAGCGCGCGGCCCCACAGCGGCACCACGGCAATGCTGGTAACAGCAAGCCCCATTGCCGCTGCTCCCACCCAGAACGCCTCCGTGCCCGCACTCGCGGGCTGTGCCGTCAGCAGTTGCAGCATATAAATGCTGATGATCGCTACGTTGCCGTACCACAACGCCGCAAACAGAAAACTCAACAGATAAAGCGGCCCTATGTGCGGCACCGCCAGGAGTTCGCGCAGGCTGCCCACCCAGTCCGGGCGCCAGGGACCGGCCACAATCTGTTTTCTTTCGCGCACGAACAGAGCCACCAGCGCGCCGCCGGAGAGCATCAGGCCTCCGCTGATCCAGAACAACCAATGCTGCCGGTCGATCAACGCGGCCAGCATGGCGCCTGCGGCGGGGCCGATGGTCTGGCCCACCATTCCGCCGGTCTGCGCGAACGCCAGCGCGCTGCCGATGCGTCGCGGCGGCGTGTTGGCTACCAGCAAGGCCATGCTCGCATTCATGTAACCGTAGAAGAAGCCCACCAGCACGACCATGACGGCGAACCACAGCGGCGTCTGCGCGAACGGCACCAGCGCCATGACGACACCCATACCCAGCATTGCACGCAGAACCATGATCTTGCGACCGTAGTGGTCGGCGATGTCTCCCCAGATCGGACTGATCGCAAAACCGATAATGTTGAATCCCAGCATGATGTAGCCGACCCACGTCTCGAGGTTTTCCCGCGCGCCCAGGCCGCGCAACATCAGCGGCAGGAACGGCCAGGAGAGGGCGAAACCCATGCTGCATAGCAGGTTGGCAATTGGCAGCACCTTAAGATTGTGTCGCCAGTACGGGAACTGCTGCGACTCCTTGGTATCGGTAGTGCCTGCGGCGGGGCGCGCGATCATGTCAGCAGTCGTTCACGCGAACCTAACGAGTCAGTCGTGTCCGTGACGCCACATTGGTGGTCGCCTTGTGGAGTCCGGTGCGAGTGCAGGTCAACGCGGCACGCAGAAAAAACGCCGCGAGCGGGTGAATCTGCATAATGTCTTCATCGTGAACGATGCCCGAGCTTAGCACGTAAGATCGGTGCGTTAGCAGACGCGATGGGTCACCCGCGCCGGCTGGCGGAGGCCGGCCCGGTGCTGCGCAGCAAGTTCAAGCGCGCCTTGAGCAGGCGCTATGCGCCGAAGCAGAAAAACAACATACTCCGGTATTGCGATGCCCCGCGCGCACTGGATGAGATGCCAGTAAATGCCTCCATGGATCTGCTGGCCGTTTGACAGCGGTCCTTTGGACTATCTCAATATCGACAGAAGGAGGAGACATGACACGTAGCTCAGCGCTTCTCAAACCGCTTGTCGGAGGGGCGTTCGCGGTGTTGGCATGCCAGGCACCGGCCGCCGCTCCCGCCTGGGTGCCCGATCGTAACATCAAGCTCATCATCCCCACGGCAGCAGGCAGCGGAAGCGATAGAACAGGGCGTCTCATCCAGAACCTTATGCAGGACAAGAATTTAGTCGATAAACCGGTGACGGTGATGAACAAGCCAGGCGGTGGCGGAGCCATCGGTCTCGCATATCTCATTCAGTATGCCGGTAGCGGCCATCATTTTCTTGTAACTTCGCCGACGCTGCTTACGAATCACATCACGGGCAAGACATCGGTCACCTATCGGGATCTGACGCCCCTCGCGGTGATCGGCACCGATTATGTTGCGTTCTCGGTGCGAGCGGATTCCCCGCTCAAGACCGGCGCCGATCTGGTGGCGAAGCTCAATCAGGACAGCACAAGCGTCACGTTCGCGCTCGCTAATGCGCTGGGCAACCACAACCATATCGCTATCGGTGATGTGGCCCGTGCCGTAGGCGCGGATATCAAGAATCTGAAAGTGGTCGTCTTCAACAGCTCCGGCCAGGTCACCACCAGTCTGCTGGGCGGTCATGTCGACGTTATCGCGTCGCCGGCCTCCCAGGTGGCGCAGCATGCCGATAGCGGCAAGGTGCGCATAATCGCCGTATCTTCCGGGCAGCGATTAAGCGGCGCGCTCTCGTCCATTCCGACGTGGAAAGAGCAAGGTGTCCCTGCCGTATCCGCGAACTGGCGCAACGTGGTGGGGCCTAAAGGCATGAGCGACGTTCAGATCCAGTATTGGGACGGTGTTTTTGCGAAACTCATGCAGCAGACAGAGTGGAAAAAGGCTATGGAATCGTCGCTGACTGAACCCATCTACCTGAACAGTGCGGACACGCGCAAGTTGATGGACACTTTATACGCGGAACTTACCGTTACGCTACGCGCCCTGGGCTTGGCGAAGTGATGCCGATGGCTCGGGTAGGATGCGCTGCTATCGAGCACCCTGACCGCGAGGCGGCCTCAATCCTTACTGAGGAGTTCCGGCCCGTTGGCGGTGACCAGGAACTGGTCGCCGTGGATCGAGGCCGCGCCGGTTTCCGATCGAATCAGCATGGGATGAATGACCATATACGCTCCTTCCGGGATGGGAGTGGTGTCCTCCTCCGCAACGTCGAATCCCTCGGCAATGGTCATGCCCAACCCATGACCGTATCGCACTCCGGAGTAATCAAAGCCGCGCCGCCGGACCTCAGCCACTCCGGCACGAAAGAGCGCTTGGCCGGTGATCCCGGGTTTCACCATGGATAGCATCTTGTCATGGGCAGCCCTGGCAGCATCATGCATCTGCTGCTTCTCTGCGCTGACTTTTCCCAGCAACTCGGTGCGGCACACCTGGCCGAAGTAGCCGTGGTACCGTGCATTGACCTCCAGCGCGACCGCATCACCCTCTTTGAAGACAAGGTCGGTACGCTTGTGACCCCAGAGCCACGGAACGCCCGCGCCCATGAACAGAACCATGTCTTCGGCACCGGCCATGTAAGCGGTATGCTCGCCTATAGCCACCGCTTCGGCCTGGCCCACACCGGGTCTGGCTGCCTCCAGAAACGCATCCATCGCCAACTTGGAAATCTGCGCGGCCTTCCGGATGAACGGCTCTTCCGCCTTGCTCCGCACGATCTGTGACTCGTACACCAGGCCGGTCACGTCTACCAACTCCGTGCCCTCCAACTTCCGGCGCAATCCCTCGAGTAATGCGGCCGGCATGTAGCGCATGCCATCGATCCCGACTCTGCCGCCGCGAACACCGCTCTCCGATAAAGCCTCGGCAAAATCCCTCAGCCAGTCAGGGCGCAACTCGTCCGTCACGTGCCCCTTCACCGCAAACGGGGAGAGGAGCCCGGCCCATGTGAACTGGCAGCCCGAGAAGTGGGGACCGATACACAGGACAGGCTCCCCCGTGGATGGGATTACCACTGCGGAGGGATTGCCTGCAGCGAGATTGAAAAAGTTCGTGAGGTAGCGCACCGTCGCTCCCCCGCGACGAGTAAGAGGGACCCCTGTGTCGTACACCACAAGAGCATCAAGTCGCCGCTCCTCCATCAGGCGTCGGATCCGATTGATCCGCTGCGCCAGTTCAGTACCACTGAAATCCGCTTTCTCAGGCTCTCTAGTCATCGCTCCCTCCCTCGGCAGCTTTATGGATGCACTGGCCGCTAGCCTAGCAAGGGCGTGCCGGCCTTGAAGCGGGACTCCATGAGTTTGGCCAAGGCCAACTTCTGTACGCGTTCAGTAGACTCGCCATGCCCCATGGTAAGGGCGTCCCGCAAGTACTTCTGGATAGGCATCTCCCTCATCACGCCATAGCCGCCAAAAATACGCAGAGCGGTGAGGCAGATCTTCTGGGAAGCTTCGGTGCAGAAGATGTGGGTGGCCCGGCTGAGCGCTCGGTCAGCCCCCTTCTGCGCATCCGCCCAGGCAGCGCGCCACAACAGGGATCTGCCCGCCTCAAGCAGTGTGTAGCACTCCGCCAGGTCCTGAGCCACCGACTGGTGCTGAATGATCGTCTTGCCTCCCTGACGCCGTCCTCCGGCGTAGGTCACCGCCGCGTCCAGCGCAGCACGGGCAACGGCCATCTGGTGCGCCGGCACCTCGATCATGCGGCCGCCGCGCGCCACCCCGGGATTCAGGTACCCTTCCTTACCCCCCAGCAGATTTTCCACCGGCACCTCAACGTTATCCAGGATGATCTCCGCCTGGGGATACGCGCGCCAGCCTATTTTGTCGTGGATAGCGCCGATACTGAGACCCGGTGTGTCCCGCGGGATGATCACGTAGCTGACTCCCTTGGACACGGGCGCTGAAGGATCGGTGCGCACGCGAAAAATGTACAGCGAAGCCGTGGGCCCGTGAGAGATGAAGTGCTTCCTGCCATTGATCACATAGCGGTCGCCTTTGCGCTTGGCGCTGGTCATGATGCCCTCACCCGGCGGAGCGTCATAGTACCCGGTGTCTTTGTCAGCGCCCGCTCCGGGCTCGGTGCCCGGCGTAGCCAGCAGGTAGGTGTCATTGTCCCGGATCAGCGGAAGGAATCGTTCCTTCTGCTCCTCGGTGCCGCCGGCGATGATGTAGCGGCAGGCAGTCCAGTTCTTGGAGAAGATCTTGGAGCAACTCACATCGACATAGGCCAGCTCATCGATGACGATCAACTGGGTGATGGCGTCGGCGCCGATGCCGCCCCATTCCGGAGGAAGCGTCAGAGTCCGCAGCCCCAGCTTGGACCCCTTTTTCACCAGCTCCCAGGGGAAGTTCTCCTTGGCACTGGCCAGGTCCAGGCTCATCGCGATGGGCTGAACCTCGTTGCGCGCAAACTCGCATGCCAGGCTCTGAATAGCCCTCTGTTCCTCGGTAAGCTCAAAATTCATTTTGTTTTCTTCTCTGAATGACGGGGTTCTTGCCGCCTCTGACAGGGAGCGGCGTCCATCCCCATTTATCTATCGCATCGCTGCTCCGCGTCCCGGTTAACCGACTTATTTTTCCCTCCCTCAAGGCACGCGCCACGGAAAAACTACCCTATTTGCCAGGCGATGCCATTCTTCTGTTGCCGGTTTTGCATTAGGAGTTTGTCGGGGTAAAGTCCGGCAGACTCCTAGTCACTCGGGTTTGATGCCAGCGAGCTTGACGACCTTCCCGATGCGCTCAAAGTCCGCGCGGAAGAAGTTTTAGCAAAGCGGTCGCTATTGGCTCGATAGGCGCCCGTCGTGAGGTCTGATCGGTCACAGGTTGCCCATCGAGCATCGAGCCGGGAACAGGCAACTGAACGATCGTAAGGCCTTGGGCCGACGCAATGGCTTCGACCATCTGGCGAGTCCGAGTGGTGTGAGTTGCAAAGAGATGCGTGAACTTTACACCGCTGAACGTAGGCGCCAACAAATCTGCTCGCTGGCGACCCGTTGCGCTCAACGGTATCGTTGGCTGCGAATTATCGGACTCAGCGTGCCGTACGATGAAAATCGAAACAGGCTGCGTCTGAGCAAGCGATTGATCGACTGCCCAGAACTGCGCTGCGATGACGACAAGCGCTGTAAGCAAGTGGTTGCGGCAATTGTTCATTCACGCCCCCCAATCTGCGCGTCTATTATGCTCGCTTACGCCAAGGACCGCAGATTTGCGTGTCATCGCCCACGGGGGCTCCCGAGCATGCTTTAGCATGGCCGCGTGGTGGTTTTCTTGGAGTCCGGAGAATCGGGTTTGCCAACCACGAAACTCTGAAATGATCAGCTCCCAGAATGCAGTCACAGGGGATAGCGCCGTCGTAACGAGTTGCGTAATGAGCCTTGCTTGAACTCTGCTCGCCCCTTATTGGGGCTGGATGCCGGCTTCGCGCGTCACTTTCATCCACCTGGCGATTTCGGATTTCGTGAACGCGTCGTGCTCCTCGGGCGTGCTGCCGACCCGCACCGCGCCCAGGCTGGCCAGTCTGTTGTTGACTGCCGGATCGGCAAGTGCCTCCACGAGCGCACTGCGCACGCGCTCGATGATGGGGCGCGGCGTCCCCGCCGGCGCGAGCAGACCGAAATTGCTCGAAAGTACGAAACCGGGCAATCCCGATTCTACGAACGTGGGAACGTCCGGCGCTGATGGCGAGCGGGTCTTCCCCCCCTGCGCAATCATGCGCAGCTTGCCTTCGCGCGTTTGCTGAATCAGCCCCGGCATGGCGGCGAACAGCAACTGCACGTGGCCCGCCATCAGTTCCACGAGTGCGGGGCCGGCTCCCTTGTACGGCACGTGCACCATCTTGATCCCGGCCACGGAGCTGAACCACTCGGCGGCGAGGTGGCCGAGCGCGCCGCGGCCCGGGCTGGAATAGTTGAGCTCGCCCGGCCGCGCCTTCGCGAGCGCGATGAGTTCCTTTACGTTCTTCACCGGCAAGGCGGGGTGCACGACCAACGCTGACGGGACCTCCGCGAGGATCGAGATCGAGGCGAAGTCCTTGATCGAGTCGTAGGGGAGTTTCCTGAGCATGGCCGGATTCATGACATAACTGCCTGAAACCATCAGGAGCGTATAACCGTCCGGCGGCGATTTCGCCGCCATTTCGGTGCCGATGGTACTGCCCGCACCGCCGCGGTTGTCGACGAGGATCTGCTGGCCCAGGATTTCGCCCATCCTGGGGGCGATACTGCGCGCGACGATATCAACGGGGCCGCCCGGCGCAAACGGCACCACCAGCCTGACAGGTTTGCGCGGGTAGTCGGATGACGGAGCGGACTGCGCGTGGACAGCACCAGGCGTCAGTACGAAACCAAGGGCCGAAACAAGAACACCGAACAGCCGCAACAAGGCACGCTCCGCCAGGCTTTTTTCGATGATGTGGAACGAGGCTCCTGGCACGAACGTCCGGGCAAAGAAAAGGCGATGAGTCGTCATTTTCAAATACATGGTTAACCTTTCGGTTCCGGTGATGAGCTGCCCATTTCAACCGGCTGCAGGGTGCGACGTGCCTCGCATGTACGCGCACAGGAACGAGGGATTAACGTAGCATACCTCGGTCGCCATCTCGGTGCCGAACACTTTGACCATCGAGAGCCCGAGGCGTCGACGATTCGCGGATTGATCTCGTGGAGAACCTCGTGGAGGACCTCGGAGTGAAACTCGATTTCCCACTCCTCGAAACGTCGAGTCTGACCCCCAGGGATTCATTTTCTCTTTCCTTTGCGAACCTTTGCGCCCTTCGCGTTCCCGCTTTTGATTTTCACACTTCGCCGATTCCCTCCAGCTCGGCATGCACCTCAAGCCAACGGTGCTCGGCCTCGTCGATCAGCCGCGTCAGCTCCTGCTGGCGCAGCACCAGGCCCTTGAGCTGGTCGATGTCAGGACTTGTATAGAACACCGGGTCTGCAAGCTGCTCGTCAAGTTCCCGTTTCTCCGCCTGCCACTCG
>Ga0209343_10004556_pt1 | contig 17085 bp, 13 predicted proteins | sample RifCSPlowO2_02_FD_184026 | JGI IMG/M metagenome (GOLD analysis project Ga0209343, IMG submission 184026) | Groundwater microbial communities from Rifle, Colorado - Rifle CSP2_plank lowO2_0.2 (SPAdes) (version 2) | ecosystem: Environmental > Aquatic > Deep subsurface > Groundwater | place... | reverse complement strand
CCTGGTCCGTCCTGAAGATTTGCCCGCGAACGCGGGGCGTGTGTACTGGGCGGGCAATGTGTTCTCGGTCTATGGCGAGCGCTTGGCGGCCATGGGCGCGGTGCAGGGCATCACCGCCTTGCCCAGTGCACTGGCCATGCTGCGCCTGGCGCCCCAGTTGTTGGCCCAGGGCTTGGCGGTGCCCGCCGAGCAGGCCTTGCCGGTCTATATCCGCGACAAGGTCGCCAAAACCACGCTGGAGCGCAGCGCCGAAAAAGCCCAGGCCCAGGGCTTGGCGGCGGCACTGGCGCAATCCAGCCACGGATAAGCCCATGCAAGCCCTGATCGAGTCTGTTGAAGTGCAGTTTGAACCCCTGCTGGCCCCTTGGTTGGATGTGGTGCTGCATGTGGAGCAGCGCGCTTACGCCCACCCCTGGAACCGGGCCAATTTTCTGGATGCCCTGCATTCGGGCTACCAGGCCCAGGTGCTGGTGGCCAACCAGACGGTGCTGGGCTACTTTGTGGCCATGAAGGGCGTGGACGAGGTGCACCTGCTCAACATCACCGTGGCGCCCGAGTACCAGGGCCAGGGCTGGGCCAAGGTGATGCTCGATGCGCTGACCCTGTGGGCTCGGGGGCAAGCGGCCCAGTGGCTGTGGCTGGAGGTGCGGGTCGGCAATGCGCGCGCCCTGCAGGTGTATGAACGCCACGGCTACCGCCGCATGGGGCAGCGCAAACAATACTACCCGGCGGGCGATGGCCAGCGCGAAGACGCCATTGTCATGAGCCTGAAACTGTAAACCGGAAAGCTTGAATGGCACTTGAACTCGACGCGCGCCAACGCGCCATGCTGCAAGAGATGGGCGTGCACGTCTGGCTGCCCGGCACCGCGTTTGCCGCCGAGCCCGCGCTGGAAGCGGCCGTGGCGCCTGGTGCAATACCGTCCGCAGTGGTGCAGTCGAGCCCAGCGCACCTTTCCCAGCCACGCGTGCCTGCTGTCGCACCGAGTGCACCGCCAGTCGCCGGGTCCGCACCGACAGCGCCACCCCTGGCGCGCGTGGCCCCGCCACCGGCCGGCGCGCAGCCACCCGCCCACGCGCCGGGCATGGGCGCCATGGCCGGGATGGACTGGGCGCAACTGGCCGATGCCGCGGCCCAATGCCAGGCCTGCGGCCTGTGCGCCGGGCGCAAAAACACCACCCTCCAAGTGCCTGAGGTCGTGGTGCAAGCCGACTGGATGGTGGTGGGCGACCCGCCCGACGAAGCGGAAGACCGCCTGGGCCAGCCCTTTGCGGACCAGCCGGGGGTCTTGCTGGACAACATGCTCAAGGCCGTGGGTGCCAGCCGCAGCGGGTCGGGTGCTGCCGGGGCTTACCTGAGCAATGTGGTGAAATGCCGCCCGCCGCACGGCCATATCCCGCAAGCGCAGGAGCTGGCGCAGTGCGCCGCCTACCTGCAGCGCGAAATCGCCCTGGTGCAACCCAAGATGATTCTGGCCATGGGCCGTTTTGCCACGCAACTGCTGCTGGGTGCGCAGCCCGCCTTGGCCAGCCAGCCGCTGGGCAAGCTGCGCGGCACGGTCTACCGTTACCAAGGCATTCCCGTGGTGGTGACCTACCACCCCAAAGTGTTGCTGCGCGCCAGCAGCGACAAGGCCAAGGCCTGGGCGGATTTGTGCCTGGCCATGGCCACCCTGGAGCCTTCCCTACAATAAACCCATGAATACGCCCCTGACATTCCTCGACATGCTGTGCGCCGCCGAGCGCAAAAACGCCTCCCTCCTGTGTGTGGGGCTGGACCCCGAGCCTGCCAAATTCCCGCTGCACATGCGGGGCGACGCTTCGCGGATTTACGACTTTTGCGCCGCCATCGTGGACGCCACGGCCGACCTGGTGATTGCCTTCAAGCCGCAAATCGCCTACTTTGCCGCCCACCGCGCCGAAGACCAGCTGGAGCGGCTGATGGAACACATGCGCCGCACGGCGCCCCAGGTGCCCATCATTCTGGATGCCAAGCGCGGCGACATCGGCAGCACCGCCGAGCAGTACGCCAAGGAGGCCTTTGAGCGCTACGGGGCCGACGCGGTCACACTCTCGCCCTTCATGGGGTTTGACTCGGTGCAGCCCTATTTGAAATACCACGGCAAGGGCGCGTTTTTGCTGTGCCGCACCTCCAACCCCGGCGGCGATGACTTCCAGCCCCAGCGCCTGATGGACCTGCCCGGCCAGCCCCGTCTGTACGAACACATCGCCGCCTTGGCGCAAGGCCCCTGGAACCTCAATGGCCAGTTGGGCCTGGTGGTGGGCGCCACCTACCCGGCGGAAATCGAGCGGGTGCGCGCCCTGGCGCCCACCCTGCCGCTGCTGATTCCCGGCGTGGGTGCGCAAGGCGGTGACGCGGTGGCCACCGTCGCGGCGGGCTGGCGTGCCAGCCAGGGCGACACCACCGCGCCCATCATCGTGAACTCGTCGCGCGCCATTTTGTACGCTTCCAGTGGTATCGATTTTGCGCAAGCGGCACGCCTGGAGGCGATTCATACGCGGGATGTGCTGCACGCCGCAAAAACCGCGGCCCGGCCGTAGGCACCGCAATGCACTTGTGCTAAGGTCATAGCGCCTGCAGCGGTGCATTGCAGGACGTCTGGAGCAGACCGTCATGGGCATTCGGCTCAAAATACTGTTGGTGTTTGGTCTGTGTTTTGGCCTGATGGCTGGGGCCACCCTGTGGTTGCTGCGGCAAAGCGTGAACGCCAGCTACCAGACGATAGAGCGGCGCGAGCTGGTGGCCCACATGGGGCGCGTGCTGCAAGGACTGGAGTCGGTGCTGGCCAGTCTCAGCAGCCAGACCCGCGACTGGGCCGAATGGACCGACCTGTACGACTACGCGAGCAATCCGCGTGCGCACGGCGCATGGGCGCAGGCCAATCTGCTGCCGCAGTCGCTGGAGTCGGCCAACCTCTCACTGATTTTGTTGCTGGACGCCAAGGGCGCGGTCCTGGCCCAGGTCGCGCCGCCGGGCGCGGTGCTGAATATGGTGTCTGCCACCGAAGGCGGGGCTATTCCCATGGGGCGCTTTAAATCCCAGGGGCGCACCCCGCGCTGCGGTCTGGTGGCGACCACCCTGGACTTGATGGCGGTGTGCTGGGCGCGCATCACCCGCAGTGACTTCAGCGGTGCGCAGGTGGGCACCGTGGTGATGGGGCGCTTGCTCACCACCGACCGCCAGGACAAGCTGCGGGCGCAGACCGGCTTGCCGTTTGAAATGCGCTCGGCACTGGCGGCGCCCGAGGGTTTGCTGCACTGGCCTGACGTGCTGGAGGCCAATGACGTGGGTGGACGGGGCTTTTGGACTGCGCACGATTCCCAGCAATACCACCTGTACTATTCCCTGCTGGACGCCTTTGGAAAAGACCTTGGTTGGATCACGCTCTCCCTGCCACGCGATGTCTACGCGCAGGGCCAGCACCTGTTTGCCCAGGTGCGGGGCCAACTGGTGCTCATCTTGCTGGGCACGGCCCTGGTCTTGGCGCTGGCGCTGGACGGCTTGCTGCTGGGGCGGTTGAGGCGCTTTAGCGCACAGCTCGTGCGCGTGCGCCAAGGCGCGGCCTGGGATGCGCGCATTGATGTGCGGGGGCGCGACGAACTGGGCCTGCTGGCGGGCGAGGTCAATACCATGATGGGGTTGATTGAGTCCCAGATGGCGGGCCTGACCACTTTGTCGATGACTGACACCCTGACCGGCTTGCCCAACCGGCGGGCCTTTGATGAGCGCCTCAGACTGGAGTTCGCACGCCAGCAACGCACCGAGTGCGCCCTGGCCTTGCTGGTGCTGGATGTGGACTATTTCAAAGGTTACAACGACCGCTATGGCCACCCGGCGGGTGATGCGGCGCTGCAGGCCGTGGCCCAGGTGCTGCGCCAGGCCTGTGCAAGGGCGTCTGATCTGGCCGCCCGCACCGGGGGCGAGGAGTTTTCGGTTCTGTTGCCCGAAACCGATGCCCAGGGCGCCCAGGACATCGCCCGGCATATCCAGCTCCTGTTGCAGGCGCAAGCCCTCACGCACGAAAACTCGGCGGTGGCCGAGGTGGTGACGCTCAGCATTGGCATCGCCATTGCCCGTGAGGAGTCGGCCCAGGAATTCGTGCAGCGCGCCGACCGTGCCTTGTACCAGGCCAAGCAGCAGGGGCGCAACCGGGTGTGTGCCGATGATCTGCCAAAGCCCTCTGGAGTGGAATGACTTTTGCTACTATTTTGATAGCTGCTTGCGCTTATGCTAAAAGGGCAAAAGCCTGATTTGTCTCTGTTTTATTTGGAGCCTCGACCATGATTGACCTGTACACCGCCGCCACCCCCAACGGACACAAGGTGTCGATTGCGCTGGAAGAGCTGGCGCTGCCCTACACCCTGCAGGTGCTGGACCTGTCCCAGGGCGAGCAAAAAACCCCTGCGTTTCTGGCCATCAACCCCAATGGCCGTATCCCCGCTATCGTGGACCGGGACGAGGACGACTTCGCGGTGTTCGAGTCGGGCGCCTGCCTCCTATACCTGGCGGAAAAAACCGGGCGGCTGTTGCCCACCGAGGTCAAGGCGCGTTCGCGCGTGGTCCAGTGGCTGATGTTCCAGATGGGCGGCATCGGCCCCATGATGGGCCAGGCCAATGTGTTTTACCGCTACTTCCCCGAGAAAATCCAGCCTGCCATCGACCGCTACCAGGGCGAAAGCAAGCGCCTGTTCCGCGTGCTCGACGGCCACCTGCAAGACCACGAGTACCTGGCGGGCGACTACTCCATTGCCGACATCGCCAACTGGGCCTGGGTGCGCACCCACCGCTGGTCGGGCGTGGAGGTGGACGACTTGCCGCATTTGCAGCGCTGGCTGGAGGCCATCCGGGCCCGCCCGGCGGTGCAGCGTGGCCTGCAGGCGCCGCCCTCCACGCTGGAGCTGCGCCGCGACAGCGAGGAAAAAGCCAAAGAGTTCTCCGAAAAAGCCCGCTCCATGGTGGAGATGGGCCAGTCCAAAACGTCTGCGTAACACCTGTCTGAGGAAGCCCTCCCATGAAGCTCTACACCGCCCACCGCGCCCCCAGCCCCCGCCGGGTTTTGATGTTTCTGGTGGAGAAAAACATCAGCGGCTTGGAGATGGTCCATGTGGACCTGAACCAGGGCGAGCACCGCACGGACGACTACCTGCGCAAAAATCCGCTGGCCAAGGTGCCGGCGCTGGAGCTCGACGATGGCCGCGTGCTGACCGAAACCCGCGCCATCTGCACCTACCTGGAGGGCCTGTATCCCGAGCCCAACCTGATGGGCGTGGATGCCGAGGAGCGGGCCTTCATCGAAATGGCGGATCGCCGGGTCGAGCTGTATTTGCTGGCCGGTATTGCCAACTGCATCCGCCACACCCACCCCGGCCTGGCGGTGCTGGAGCAGCCCCAGTTTCCCGACTTCGGCCAGTCGCAGGGCGAGAAGGTGCGGGCGCTGGCGGTCTGGTTTGACCAACTACTGCAGCAGCAGCCCTGGATGGCGGGCGAGCGCTTCACCATTGCCGACATCACCGCCTTTTGCGCTCTGGAGTTTGCCCGGGGCCTGATGAAGTTTGTGCCCGGTGAGGTCGGCCTGCACGCCCTGCAGGCCTGGCGTGACCGGGTGAACAGCCGTCCCAGCGCCCGGGCTTAGCTGGCCCCCACGCTTGCCGCTGCGCGTGCTGCGCTGCCCCCCGAGGGGGCCGTCGTCGCCTTGGGGCGGCCCGGCGGCGACTAGGCGGCAGGGGCTGCGGTCTTGCGCACGTAGTCTTCGAAGGCTTGGGTTGGCAAGGGTTTGCTGAAGTAGTAGCCCTGGGTTTCGGTGCAGCCCCGGGCGCGCAGGAAGGCGAGCTGGCCTTCGGTTTCCACCCCTTCGGCAATGGTTTTGAGCCCCAGGCTGTTGGCCATGCTGATGATGGCGCCGACGATGGCCTTGTCGTCGGGGTCCTGCTCGATGTCGCGCACAAAGGACTGGTCGATCTTGAGCTTGTAGACCGGAAAACGTTTGAGGTAGCTCAGAGACGAATACCCCGTGCCAAAGTCGTCAATGGACAGCTTCACGCCCCGGCGGTGCAGGTCGTCCATCACGGCGATGGCCTTGTGCGGGTTGTCCATGGCCACGCCTTCGGTCAGCTCCAGCTCCAGCAGGGCCGGGGGCAGACCGGCGTCCTCCAGAATGTCGCTCACCAATTGGGGCAGGTTGGCATGGCGGAACTGCACCGAGGACACATTGACCGAGATGGTGATGGGCGCCAGGCCCTGCTCGATCCAGCAGGCCAGTTGGGCGCAGGCGGTGCGGATCACCCATTCGCCAATGGGCAAAATCAGGCCGCTGCTTTCGGCAATGGGGATGAACTCCGCCGGGGAGATGGCGCCCAGGTCGGGGTGGTGCCAGCGCAGCAGGGCCTCGGCGCCCACGGGGCGGCCGCTGGCCAGCGCAATTTGAGGCTGGTAGTGCAGGCTGAGCTGCTGGCGCTCCAGCGCCCGGCGCAATGCATTGCCCAGCAGCAGGGTGCGGTCGGTCTGGGCCTGGATGTCGTGGGTGAAAAAGCGGTAGCTGTTGCGCCCGTCCTCCTTGGCGCGGTACATGGCCGCATCGGCGCATTTGGACAGGGTGTCCAGGTCCGCGCCGTCCCGGGGGTACAGCGCAATGCCGATGGAGGGGGTGACGGTGAGCTCATGCTGCTCCAGCTGGAAGGGCAGCAGCGCCGCCTGCAGGATTTTGTCCGCCACCTGGGAGGCGCCATAGGCATCGGTGTCGGGCAGCAGCAAAATGAATTCGTCGCCGCCCAGGCGGGACACCGTGTCCTGCTCCCGCACGGCCGAGGTCAGCCGGGCGGCCAGTTCCACCAGCACCTGGTCCCCCACGCGGTGGCCCAGGGAGTCGTTGATGTTTTTGAAGTGGTCCAGGTCCAAAAACATCAGGGCGACCGCCTGTTGCTTGCGCCGGGCCATGCTCAGGGTGTGCTGGCAGCGGTCCTGCAGCAGCACCCGGTTGGGCAGGCCGGTGAGCGGGTCGAAATGGGCCAGTTGCTGGATGTGGGCCTGCGCCGCTTTTTTCTCCTGGGCTTCTTTTTCCAGCGCCAAGACGGTCTGGCTGAGTTCCTGGGTGCGTTGCTCCACCAGCTGTTCCAGGTGGAGGTGGGCTTGCTGCAGCTCCTGTTCAGCCAGTTTGCGGGCCGTGATGTCCAGACCGATCCAGATCGAGCCCTGGCTCAGGTCCTGGGAGTCGATGGCCTTGGCCTGGACGTGGCAGAACATGGGTGACCCGTCCTTGCGGCGCAGCACCATTTCTTCGTTGAAGGTGCGGCCCTGGGCCAGGGGTGCATAACACCGTTCGGTGGCCTCTACCCAGTCCTGCTCGCTCATGTACCAGGTGCGCGACGAGGCGCCGTGCAACTCGCCCACTGCGTAGCCCAGCATCAACTCAAAGCTGGGGGTGCAGCGCGTCACCTTGCGGTCTCGCAGAAACAGGATGCTCACCAGGGCGTTGTCCAGGATCAGGCTTTGCTCGGTCAGCAGGGCTTGCAACTGGGCTTGCGCGGATTTTTGCTCGTCGATGTCGTCGATGATCCAGATGGAGCCTTCGTCGGTGTTGGCCGGGTTGACCAGCTTGCCCGTCAAATGCGCCCAAAACAATGGCCCGTCCCGGCGCTTCATCCGCACTTCGGACTTGTAGGCCAGGCCCTGGGCCATGACCGGGTAGGCCGCCTCCCCCAGCGCGTGAAAGGCGGTCTGGTCGGGGTAGAGGGACACGTTCGGGCTGTTCAACAGGTCCGCCGTGTCGGTGTGGCCGAAGATTTGCGCAAAGCGCAGGTTGCAGCGGATGACCAGGCGCTGTTTGATGAACACAATGCCGACACCGGCGGTGTCCAGAATGACCTGCTGCTCACGCAGCGCCAGCTGCAACTGCTCCACGGGGTCGCGCAGCCGGGCTTGCGTGGCAATATGGGCCACGCTGGCCGTCATGTGCGCCCTTCCAGGCGTGCTTTCAGAAAACCACCGGTGCCGTAGCGGGTGACGCGGCTGTAAAAGCGCTGCGTCAGCCGCTGCACCATGGCGGTGTAGGGTTCCATCAGCGGTGGCACGATATTGAAGCTGTCGTAGTTGGCCACCACCGCCACCCGCGCGTCCAGCGGCTCCAGCAGGCGGGTGACCAAGGCTTCGATGGCGGCGATGTCGTCCATGCTCTCGACCGAAAGCCCTTCGAAGTTGATGAACAGCAGGCGGTGCTCGCGGTCCAGCTCCAGGCGCTGCGCCAGGGGCGTGGCCAGCAGGCGTTCGCGCAGGCCCAGGGGGCCGGCGGCGAACAGGGCTGGGTCCATGGTTTTGAGCTGCGGGCTGATCAGCGGCAAAAAGCCCATCTGCGCCAGCACATCGCGCTGCAGGTCCACACCCGGCGCCAGCTCGGTCAGCTCCAGCGCCGGTTCTTCGGGGGTGCCCGCCAGGCGGAACACGCAGCGCTCGGTCACATACAGCACCTGCTGGCCGCGTGCGCGCGCCACCCGTCCGCTGAAGGTGCGGTGCTCCACCGCCTGCACGAATTTGCGCTGGGTGCCTTCGCTTTTGATGTGCAGGCGCCCGTCTTGCACCTCGGTCTGCAGGTCGCCGGCGGTGAAGGTGCCCACAAACACCACGCGTTTGGCGTTCTGGCTGATATTGATGAAGCCACCAGCCCCGGCCAGCCGGCTGCCAAACTTGCTCACATTCAGGTTGCCCTGGGCGTCGGCCTGGGCCAGGCCGAGGATGGCGATGTCCAGGCCGCCGCCGTCGTAAAAGTCAAACTGGTTGGGCTGGTCGATGATGGCCTGGGTGTTGACCGCCGCGCCAAAGCTCAGGCCCCCGGCCGGAATGCCGCCTATCACCCCAGGCTCGGTCGTCAGGGTCAGCAGGTCGATGATTTTCTCTTCGGCCGCCACGGCGGCCACGCCTTCGGGCATGCCAATGCCCAGGTTCACCACGCCGTTGGGCTTGAGCTCCAGCGCGGCCCGCCGGGCAATCACCTTGCGCTCGCCCTGGGCCATGGGCGCCAGCAGGTCCATGGGCACCCGGATCTCGCCAGAGTAGGCCGGGTTGTAGGCCTCGGAGAAGGTTTGCATGTGGTGCGCGGGGTCGGTGGCGACCACCACCGCATCCACCAGCACACCGGGCACCTTGACCATGCGCGGGTTCAGGGTGCCGCGCTCGGCCAGGCGCTCCACCTGCGCAATCACGATGCCGCCGCTGTTGCGCGCGGCCATGGCGATGGCCAGGGCTTCGAGGGTGAGCGCCTCGCGCTCCATGCTCAGGTTGCCATCCGGGTCGGCCGTGGTGGCGCGGATGATGCCCACCGAAATGGGAAAGGCCTTGTAGAACAGGTAGGGCTTGCCGTCCACCTCCATGCGGCGCACCAGGTCTTCGGTGGTGCAGGCGTTGATCTTGCCGCCACCGTGCAGGGGGTCGACAAAGGTGTCCAGCCCGACATGGGTGAGGGTGCCGGGCTTGCCCGCGGCAATGTCGCGGAACAAATGCGTCAGCACGCCCTGGGGCAGGTTGTAGGCCTCGATCTCGTTGTTCACGGCCAGTTGCTGCAGCGCGGGCACTAGCCCCCAGTGCCCGCCCACTACGCGGCGCAACAAACCTTTGTGGCCGAAGTGGTTCAGGCCCCGGGTCTTGCCGTCGCCCTGGCCTGCGGCGTACACCAGGGTCAGGTCGCGGGGTGCGCCTTGTCCGGTTTCTGCCTGCGTTTGTAAAAACCGCGCTTCCAGCGCCACCGCAATCTCCTCGGCAAAGCCGATGCCCACAAAGCCGCCCGTGGCCACCGTGTCGCCGCTGTGGATCAGCCGCACGGCCTCCGTAGCGCTGACAACCTTGTTGCGCCGCAGGCCTGCGGGGTGCAGATCGTTGAGATGGGTATGCATTTTTTGACTATAGCGCGCCAGTCTGGCGGTGGATATGGAGGAGAACCCGACCCAGTGCGCTTGATACATGAAGTTTTGCCTCAGGTCAAATTGGTAACAATTTGCAAGGCCACTCGCGGACCTGCGGGTCCCCGATTAACCTCGGGAAAACAATGTTTTATTTTTGGCTGCATTCCCCATGGCTTTTGACCTGATTGATGACACCGCTATCCCCACTGCCCCCGAGGCAGCGCCCCCTGCGGCACGGTCCACAGGGGCCCAGGCCCGCGTGGGCGTGGCGCTGGCCGCTGCGGCGCTGACGGCGTGTGGTGGTGGCGGTTCTGCGGCAGACAGTTCGGCTGCCCCCAGCATCCCCGGGCGAAGCATCAAGCTGAGCACCACGGGCCACAGCTACCCGAGCGCGGCGAGCGATGAAGAGGCCGCCCGCTTTCTATTGCAGGCGCAGTTGTCGGCCAGCGATGCGGACATCGCCGCGGTGCGCAGCCTGGGATTTGCCCCCTGGTTGGAAGGCCAGGTGGGGGCCTCTTTGGGCACCACTGGCTGGGACTGGCTCAATAGCCAAGGCTATGGCGATGTGTTGAGTACGAAAAACTACTACGACAGCAGCCTCCAGGGCGACTACATGGCCTGGAACCAACTGATGACCGCCCCTGACCCCGTGCGCAAACGCATGGCGCTGGCCTTGTCCGAGTTTTTTGTGGTGTCGCTCTCGGGGCTGGATTTCAGCTGGCGCAGCCATGCCATGGCGCACTACTGGGACACCCTGTGCACCCATGCGCTGGGCAACTACCGGGACCTGCTGGAGGCCGTCACGCTGAATGTGGCCATGGGCTACTACCTCAATACCAAGGGCAACAAAAAGGAAAACTCTTCGGGGCGCCAACCCGACGAGAACTACGCGCGCGAGGTGATGCAGTTGTTCAGCGTGGGCCTGTACCTGCTCAATGCGGATGGCACGCTGCAACTTGACGGCGCCGGCAAACCGCAGGAAACCTACACCGCCAGCGATGTCAGCAACCTGGCCCGGGTGTTCACCGGCTACGACGTGGACCAAAGCCAGAACGTCCCCACGGTCATCGCGCAGAACGGCGGTGGCACCCGCACGGTGGGCAATACCGCGTTTGCCAAGTTGCCCATGGTGCTCACCGCCAGCAACCACTCTACCTTGGCGGCCACGTTTCTGGGCGTCACCGTTGCGGCCAACACGCCCGGTGCGGACGCCCTGAAGACGGCGCTGGACACCCTGTTCAAGCACCCCAACACCGCGCCGTTCTTCTGCAAACAGATGATCCAGCGCCTGGTCACCAGCAACCCCAGCCCCGCCTATGTGGCGCGGGTGGCGGCGGTGTTTGCCAACAACGGGGCCGGGGTGCGGGGCGATCTGGCCTTTGTGTTTGCCGCGATTCTGATGGACAACGAGGCGCGCGGCCCCGCGGGCTTGAGTGCCACCGAATACGGTAAGTTGCGCGAACCCATGCTGCGCCTTGTGCAGTGGGCGCGCACCTTTGGCGCGGCGTCCGCCAGTGGCGCCTGGAAGATCGAAGACCTGAGCAACCCCGGCTTGCAGTTGGGGCAAAGCCCCTTGCGCTCACCCTCGGTGTTCAATTTCTTCCGCCCGGGCTATGTCCCGCCGTCCAGCGGCTTGAGCGTGGGCGCGGTGGCACCTGAATTCCAGTTGGTCACCGAAAGCAGCGTGGGCGGCTACCTGAATTACCTGCTGGACAATCTGGATCGGGGCCTCAATAAGGGCGACATCAAGGCGGCCTATACCAGCGAGTTGGCGCTGGCGACCAGCCCTACGGCACTCAGCCCCAGCGCGCTGGTGCAGCGCCTGAACCTGCTGCTGTGCGGCGGGCAACTGTCGGTGGCCACCCAAAACCTGATCACCACGGCGGTCGGCAGCATGGCGGGCGTGGTGGTCTCCAGTACCACCACTGGGACCAACTTGCGCCTACGTGTCTGCGCGGCGGTGCTGATGGTGATGGCCAGCGCCGAATACCTGATCCAGAAATAAGAAAGCGCCCCATGCCTTTGTTCCCACCCCAGTTGCACACCCGACGGGATTTTTTGAGACGTTCGGGCCAGCTCGCCCTCACCGGCACTGCCTTGCCATTGGCCCTGAACCTGGCCGCCATGGGCGAGGCGGCGGCCTTCAATGCGCCGGCGGGCGACTACAAGGCCCTGGTCTGCGTGTTTTTGTACGGCGGCAACGACTACGCCAACACCGTCATCAGCTACGACGACACCAGCTACAACCAGTACAGCACCATTCGCGGCGGCGGCGCGGGGCAGACCGCCGGTGGCATTGCGCTGGCCAAATCCGCATTGGCGGCCACCTTGCTCACGTCGACGGTGGCACCGCTGGACGTGGTCGGCGTGGCGCACCAGTACGCGCTGCACCCCTCCATGGCGGGGCTGGCCAATCTGTTCAACACGGGCAAGGCGGCCGTGCAGCTCAATGTGGGGCCGCTGGTCAAACCGCTGACGCGGGTCCAGTACAACAGCGCCAACAAGACGCTCTACCCCCGGCCGCCACAGCTGTTTTCGCACAACGACCAGCAATCCATCTGGCAATCGTCCTCGCCCGAGGGCTCCAAGGTGGGCTGGGGCGGCAACATCGGCGACTTGGTGCTGCAAAACGGCCTGAACAGCAATTCCCTGTTCACCGGCATGTCGGTCACGGGCAACGCGGTGTTCCTGTCGGGCGACACCGCGCTGCAGTACCAGCTCAGCACCAGCGGGGCCATCAAGATCAAGCCCGCTACCAACGCCACGGTGTTCGGCTCCGCCAACGTCAGCAGCGCCATCGCGTCGCTGATCCGCCAGAGCCGCAGCCATGTGCTGGAGAACGAATACAACAAAGTGACCGACCGGGCCATGACCGCCGAAGCTACGGTCACGGCGGCCTTGGCGCTGACGCCACCCACCACCGAATTTCCCACCGGCAACAGCCTGGCCGACCAGCTCAAGATGGTGGCCCGGCTGATCAAGGGGCGTAGCGTATTGGGCGCCCGGCGCCAGGTGTTTATGGTGTCTTTGGGCGGCTTTGATTTACACGACAACCTGGTGGCGCAGCAGCCGGTGCTGATGGACCGGGTCAGCGCCGCCATGACAGCCTTTTACAACGCTACAGTAGATATGGAGGTGGCCAGCCAGGTCACGGCCTTCACCGCCTCCGACTTTGGCCGCACCCTGGCCTCCAACGGCGACGGCTCCGACCACGGCTGGGGCAGCCACCACTTCATTGTGGGCGGCGCCGTCAAGGGCCAAGCCTTCTACGGCACCCCGCCCCCGGTGAGCGTGGGTGACACCAAAGACAGCGGCGGCAACTACGCGCTGGCCGACCAGTGGCATGTGGGCCAGGGCCGCTTGTTGCCCAGCACCTCGGTAGACCAGTACGCCGCCACGCTGGCCAAATGGTTTGGCGTGGCCGATGCCGAGATGGCGGGCATCCTGCCCAACATCGTCAACTTCGGCACCAGCGCCGGGCGGGCGGACTACCCGACGGATTTGGGCTTCATGCTGTGATGGGTGGTTGCTATTGAATTTATAGCTGCTTGCGCAGTGTTTACGGGGCTGGAGGCCAATTCAATTGGTGAAATGCTGCTTCTGGAGCGCTCTTGTGGGTTTTGGATTGGTAAGAGTCGTCGCGCCAGATGCTGCCCCATGTGGTGGATGTCAAAAGCAAATAATTGGGTGTAATTGGGTGTGATAATGGTTGTATGTTCCGTGTTGACACCCTTCAGATCACCCCAGAAGTCCTCAGCCTGATCGCCAGAATTGACGAATTCAAGGGTGCATGGCGTGCCCTGGGAACACTGGCACCCGATAGGCTGTCGGCCCTGCGGCGCGTAGCCACCATCGAGAGCATTGGCTCTTCCACCCGCATTGAGGGCAGCAGGCTGTCGGATCGGGACGTGGAGCGCCTGTTGTCCAAGCTGCAAATCAAGTCCTTTGCCACCCGCGACGAGCAGGAAGTCGCAGGGTATGCCGAGCTGATGGATTTGGTGTTCAACGCGTGGCAAGACATCCCGGTCACGGAAAACCACATCAAACAACTGCACCAAATTCTGCTGCAATTCAGTGATAAGGATGCGTGGCACAGGGGCAATTACAAAACCAACTCCAACAGCGTGGCGGCCTTCGATGAGAACGGTACCCAGATTGGCATTGTGTTTCAGACCGCATCGCCCTTTGACACCCCACGCCTGATGGCGGAGTTGGTAGGCTGGGTGCAGCAGGAGCGTGAAAAAGCGCTGTTCCATCCGCTGCTCATCATTGCGCTGGCCGTGCTTGTGTTTCTGGAAATTCATCCGTTTCAAGACGGTAACGGCCGATTGTCGCGGGCCTTGACCACGCTGCTGCTGTTGCAGTCGGGTTATGCCTACGTGCCGTTCAGCTCACTGGAAAGCGTGATTGAACAAAACAAGGAGGGCTATTACCTGGCCCTTCGGCAAACCCAGGGGACGATTCGCACCGATTGCCCCAACTGGCAACCGTGGCTGGTTTTCTTTCTGCGGTCCTTGTCCGCACAGGTGCGGGGCCTAGAGAAGAAGGTGGAGCGCGAGCGGCTGGTGCTGGCAGTGCTGCCAGACTTGTCGTTGCAGATTGTCGAATTGGCCCGCGAGCATGGGCGGGTCACGATCGGTGATGCGATCAAACTCACGGGTTCGAGCCGCAATACGCTGAAGCAGCACTTTCGCGCCTTGGTCGAGCATGGTCACCTGAACCAGCACGGCAGTGGCCGTGGTGTTTGGTACGCGTTGCGTTGACTATTGAAAAACAACAATCAGTCGGTCTTCAGCCCGAACTTGTCCAAAATCGCTTTGACTTCGCCGCTCTTTTTCATGCCTTCCAGTGTTTGGGTGAGGGCGGTGAAGGTCTGGGCATCCACGCTTTTCTTGGAGAACGCGGTGGTGAAGTTCTGTGCGCCACCGCTCAAGATCATGTCGATCTCCAACTTGGCTTGTTTGGCTTCGTATTCCAGGATGGCGTCCCCACCGAAGATGGCACCTTTGTCGCCATAGCGGTCGCCCTGCAGCTTCTTAACCATGGTTTCGTTCGTGACTTCTTCGACGACCGTCAAATTCGGCACCTGTTTCTTGTGCTCCAGCACCATTTTGGAACTGGTGGAGGCGCGGGCAACGCCAACAGTCCAGCCGTCCAGCTCTTTCAAGCTGCCGACCTTTTTGACCTTGCCCTTGGACCCGAAATAGGCCAGGGTGGAGACCACCAGGGTGGGAGAAAACGTGGCAAAGGCCCCGCGCTCGGCGTTGGGGATCAGGCTCATCACGCCGTCTGCCCCTCCATCGGTGCTGCCGTCTTCCAGCATCTTGATGGCGCGGGCCAGCGGAACAATGCTGAATTTGCAGTTGTAGCGCAGTTTTTCGCAGGCCTTTTTCATCACCTCCGCCATCCCGCCCTTGACTTCGTTGCCTTCGGCCCAGTTAAAGGGCGGGTAGTCTTGCCCTACAAACACCAGGTCTTTCGCCTGCCCCCCATGGGGGCTGCCGAACAACAGGACCACCAAAACAGCTGCGTATTTCATAGGGTATCTCCAATCGTTGATGTGTAGATGTGGCAAGACGATGGTGGGGGATGTGCTGGGTACTGTCAAGCTGCTGTCAAGCCCATACCGCCCGCGTGGATTTGTGCGGCGCCGCCCTATTCCGGTTCAGTAGAAGTAGCGCAGCAGCAGCTGTACCACCTGCTCCTGCTGCAAAGCGCCGAACTCGCTGCCGGCGGTGCCGCGGTTGTGCTGCCATTGCAGGGCCAGGTCGGTATTGCTCCAGTGGTAGCGGGCTTCCAGCCAGACCAGTTGGCTGTGGTCGTCCAGGTTGTGGCGCAGCATGGCGTTGAGGTCGAGCTGGTTGACGAGGGCGTCTTGCCAGCTGGCGTACAGAAACACGGACTGCTGGGTGGGCAAATCCAGTTGGCCTTGTGCCCAAGCGCGGTACTGCGCATAGGCCCGTGGCGCTTGCCGGGCCAGGGCGGTCCAGGCGTCCGCGCTGGGTGCGGCGCCGTTGAAGTCGTATTCCAACGTCAACGACAGCTTGTTCTGCGTGGTGGTGGTCAGGCCGGTGGCCAGTCGGGAGCGAAAGGCGGTGTCGTCGGCGCCCTGCAATGCCTGTGCCAGTTGCGAGGCGCTGCGCCCGCCCGACCACTCCACATAGGCCACGGTGGCTTGGCCCAGCAAGCCCGTGAGGTTGAAGCCGAGCTGGGGCGACTGGGTGTTTTCACCGTACAGCAGCCACTGGGGTGTGAGGTTCTCGGACAGGCGCTGGCTCAGGGCCAGCAGCCAACGGTCTTGCCGGTTGGTCGCGCCCAGGTCCAGGCTGAAGGAGGCGTCGCTGGGCTGGTCCGCCAGATGCGGGGAGGCGATGGCGGTGAGCGAGCCGCCGCTCCACAGCGTTTGGCCACGCAGCATCACGCTGCCCTGGCGGTTTTTCTTGAGGCTGGCGGGGTCGATGGCGACGATGGAGCGGTTGGCGCCGCTGCGGAAATAGTCGGTGGGGTTGTAGCCCGAGGCCACGCCGTAGCGGGCGTTGACGCGCCCCACATCCAGGGCGCGCTCCGGGCTGGGTTGCCAGCTCAGGTAGGCTTCTTTCAGCGTGTTGGTGGAGCTGCTGTCTTCGGGTTGGCGCTGCCAGCGCTGGTCCAGCTGGTCCGACAGCACGGCGCGCCAGCCCTCGCTGACCTGGGTGTCGAGCTGCATGTCCAGCGACAAGCGCTGGTGTTGCACCGTGCCCTTGCCATAACGCTGAGCGGTTTCGCCCAGGGCGCCTTCGAGGGACAGTTGCCAGTCTTTGGCGCGCTCGGCGGCGGCGGGGGCCTGGTCGGCCAGCATCAGCGCCGCGCCCTCGGTGTCGGGCGCCTCCGCCACGTTTTGCCCCCGTGCAGGCCCAGCCGCCGACACTGCCAGGGCTGCCAACAGGGCCCAGCCGCCCAGCGAATGGCGCACCACGGGCCGTGTCATTCGGCTTTGAAACGCGGCAGGTAGTCGCGTTGCAACCACGCCTCGGGCACGTCGCGCCAGGTCCAGTCGGAGTAGCGCATCACGGTGACCCAGTTGGGGTCCAGGCCGTCGATGATCACGGTCTCGGTGGGGCGGTCCGCGCCCAGATGCTTTTCCACCTTGCGGTAGTAGGCGGTCTTGAGCAGCCGGTCGCTCTCCGAGTAGTACTTG
>Ga0209343_10004551_pt1 | contig 17097 bp, 18 predicted proteins | sample RifCSPlowO2_02_FD_184026 | JGI IMG/M metagenome (GOLD analysis project Ga0209343, IMG submission 184026) | Groundwater microbial communities from Rifle, Colorado - Rifle CSP2_plank lowO2_0.2 (SPAdes) (version 2) | ecosystem: Environmental > Aquatic > Deep subsurface > Groundwater | place... | reverse complement strand
CAACGACATTCCGGTCATGATGGTGCAGCATCACGAGGCGCCGTACTGGACGCAGAAGTGCACCGACAGCTTCGACCGGCTCTATCAGGAGGGAGCGGAGCGGCCCAAGATCATGGCGATCGCCATACATCCGTACATCAGCGGGCAGCCGTTCCGCATCAAGTATCTCGAGCGGATCTACGATTATGTCAACCGCTTCCCGGGCGTGCTGCACTGGAACGGCGAGCAGATCCTCGACTGGTATCTGAAGGCGCGCAAGGCAGCCGCATAGTGGATGCACTGACCCCTGTCGGGACCTGGTGAGGGACCAAATCCGCAGCGTTCGGGATGAAAACGCGATGGGGGCGCCATCCGGCGCGCTCTCGATCCTCAAATCCGTTTTCGGCTACCCGTCGTTTCGCGGCGCGCAACGCGAAATCATCGAGCATGTCGCCGCAGGCGATGACGCGCTGGTGCTGATTCCGACGGGCGGCGGCAAGTCGCTGTGCTACCAGATTCCTGCACTGATGCGCGAGGGCTGCGGCATCGTGATTTCGCCGCTGATCGCGCTCATGCACGACCAGGTCGGGGCGCTGCGCGAAGCCGGCGTGCGGGCGGCCTTCCTCAACTCCACGCTCGATGCGGCGGCGGCTGCGAAAGTCGAGAGGGAATTGCTGTCCGGAGCGCTCGACCTGCTCTACGTCGCGCCGGAGCGGCTGGTCACGTCGCGTTTCCTGGACCTGCTCGATCGAGCGCGCCTCGCGCTGTTCGCCATCGACGAGGCGCATTGCGTGTCGCAGTGGGGCCACGATTTCCGGCCGGAGTACATCGAGCTCGCATTGCTGGCCGCTCGCTATCCGGCGGTCCCCCGTGTCGCCCTCACGGCCACCGCCGATCAGACGACGCGCCAGGATATCGTCGCGCGCCTGACTCTGCGCGAGGCGCGGATTTTCGTTTCCAGCTTCGACCGGCCGAACATCCGCTATGAGATCGTCGAGAAGCAGAACGCGCGCGCGCAAGTGCTCGACTTCATCCGGACGCGGCACCCGGGGCAGCCGGGAATTGTCTATTGTCTGTCGCGCGCCAAAGTGGAGGAGACGGCGGCGATGCTCGCCGGATACGGAGTGGACGCAATCGCCTACCACGCCGGCATGGGCGCGGCCACACGTGCCCGGAATCAGGACCGCTTCATCAACGAGGACGGCGTCGTGATAGTGGCCACGATCGCATTCGGCATGGGGATCGACAAGCCGGACGTGCGTTTCGTCGCGCATCTCGATTTGCCGAAAAGCGTCGAGGCGTACTACCAGGAAACGGGGCGCGCCGGGCGCGACGGCAAGCCGGCCGAGGCGTGGATGACCTACGGCCTTGCCGACATTGTCCAGCAGCGGCGCATGATCGACCAGTCGGAAGCCGACGATGCGTTCAAGCGCCTGTCGATCCGCAAGCTTGAGGCGCTGGTCGGCATGGCCGAAACCGCCGGCTGCCGCCGGGTTCAGCTGCTGGCCTATTTCGACCAGGCGAGCGCGCCATGCGGAAATTGCGACAATTGCATCCGCCCGCCCCGCGTCCGGGACGGGACGGTACAGGCCCAAAAGGCGCTGTCGTGCGTGTATCGTACCGGACAGCGCTTCGGCGCGATGCACCTGATCGACGTGCTGCTCGGCCGCGCGACCGGGCGCATCGCAAAGCTCGGGCACGACGGGCTGTCCACATTCGGCATCGGCGGCGAACTCAGCGAGCAACAATGGCGCGCGGTGTTCCGGCAGCTGGTCGCGCTGGGCCATCTGCGCGCGGATCACGAAGCCTTCGGCGCCCTGAAATTCAACCATACGGCCCGCGGCGTGCTCAGGGGCGAAACGACCGTGATGCTGCGCGAGCAAGCGGCCCAGCCGTCGCGCCGCAAGCCAGACAAGGCAGGCAAGGGCGCGACGGCCGGATCCATTTCAGCTTCGGCGCCGTCGGCCCGGCTGCTCGAAGCGCTGCGTGCCTGGCGCCGCGACGTGGCGCGCGAGCACGGCGTGCCGTCGTTCGTGGTTTTTCACGACAGCACGCTGGAGAGCATCGCCGCACTCCATCCGCGCACGCTGGACGAATTGCGCGGCATCGTCGGCGTGGGGGAAAAGAAGCTGGAGCGCTATGGGAATAAGCTGCTCGATATGATCATGCAAAATGGAGTTTGACCGTGGAAAGGGGAACGCTGATGGTACGCACTTAGCGCACAAGTGTTGGCAGATCCGGCGAAGAGTTTGGGTTTACCTGGCTGCATGTCCGCCGACCGGATCTGTACCCGGCGGGAGTCTTTCGCCACGGATCCGCGGCGCGATAGCGGTCGGTAGGTGTTCAGACCACCACCGATCATGGCAATGTCGAAGATTCAGTCGGAAACGGCATGCGCCGTCGACAGACCGAAAAACCGGTCGGCGTTGCCCCCGAGAATCCTGGTGCGCTGGGCGTCGCTGAGCGAACGCGACTTGCGCACGAGCTCGCCCACGCGCAATTCGCCGAGCGGGAAAGGATAGTCCGAGCCGAGCATGACCCGCTCCTCGCCCATTACTTCGACCAGCAGCCGCAGCGCACGCTCATCGAACACGGCCGAGTCGACACTGAAGCGGTCCAGATAATGGCTGGGCGGAAATTTGGACGTACCACGCGCGACGTCGCGGTTGCGCCAGGCGTTTTCGAGGCGTCCGAGCAGGAAGGCAAAGCTGCCGCCACCGTGGGCAAAGCAGATTCGCAGCGACTTCGGCAGCCGGTCGAAGGCACCGCCCAGCATCATAGCCACGATCGAGAGCTGCGTTTCCGCGGGCATCGATACCGTCCAGCCCATCATGTGCCGGGCCGTGCGCGCCCCGCCCAGCATGTCCCAGGGGTGCACCAGCACCGCCGCGCCTTCGGCGGCGCAATGCGCAAGGAATTCGACGATGCCAGCATCATCCAGGTCGCGGTCGCCGACGTGGTTGCCGATCTGCGCGCCGACGTGTCCGGCTTTCATGCAGCGCGTCAGCTCGCGGCAGGCGGCATCGGTATCCTGGAGCGGCACCTGGCACAGTGCCTTGAGACGATTCTTGCCGCGCGCGCACAGCTCGAGCGCCGCATCATTGAAGATGCGCGCGCATTCGAGCGCGTGGCCGGCCGGCCGCATGTACGCGAACAGCACCGGCGTTGCGCACAGGATTTGCAGGTCGACACCATCGCGGTCCATTTCCTCGAGACGTTTGTCCGGATCCCAGCAGGCGGAGTAGACCGGCCGGAATTCACGGTCCCCGACCATGATCATGGCCTTGCCAGCGCCCAGGTGTCTGATGGAGGGCCAGTCCGGTGTGCCGAAGCGCTTCGAGAAATCCGGCCAGGACTCGGGGAAGAAATGCGAGTGGATATCGATCACCGCCACGTGCTGAGACCCCTAGACCCTGACCGTGAAGTTGCTCAGAACCCGCGGCCCGGATGCACCGTGCCGCACTTCCCGCATGTGCGCCGATCCATGTCTGCGTCAAACGCGTCGAAAAGAGGCGGCAGGTTGGCGACGATGTCGGCGCAGTGGATCTCGACCCGGTGCAGAAGCTTGTTGCACTCCGGGCAGAACCACTCGAAGCCGTCCAGCTCGGTCGTCGGTCGCGAGCGCTCGATCACCAGGCCGACCGAACCTCCTTCGGGACGCTGAGGCGAATGGCGCATATGCGCGGGCAGCAGGAATATCTCGCCTTCCCTGATGGGAACATTTACGGGCTTTCCGTCCTGCTGGGTCTTGAGGAAGATGTTGCCTGCGAGCTGGTAAAAAAATTCCTCGTACGGGTCGTCGTGATAATCGTGGCGCGCGTTGGGGCCGCCCACCACCATGATGATGAAGTCGGTGTTCCGGTAGACCACGGCATTGCCCACCGGCGGCTTGAGCAGGTGGCGGTGCTCGTCGATCCAGTTCCGGAAATTGATCGGGGGAAGGGTCATATGCGGTTTCTTCCTATCGGCATTTCGGACGGCGCTCGCCGCGCGACGTTCCGGGGCCAGGATCAGGCCGAGGTGCGTCCGGCCTGATAGCCGATAACCATGTGGTAGATCTGGTCCTTCAGGCGAACGCGCTTCTTCTTCATCTCCTCGATGGTGAAATCACCGACCGGAACGTCCGCTTCTTCCAGCCTTTCGATTTCATCCGTCAGCCTGTTGTAATCGCTGAACATGGTGCGGAACCTGTCGTTCTGCGCCGTGAGTTCCTGCATCACGTCGTGCAGCTTCGGGAACTCGTGATCCAGATCGTGGTGTTCGATGTGCATCGTGCTGGCTCCAAAACGCGAATGATGGCTCGCAGCACGGTCCGGCTGCGGAAAAAAATTATATCCGAAACCGCTCTTTTTTTGGACCCACGCTGAAGCGCGGCGCTCGGCTACCCGGTCGGCCCGGGCGTCCGGCCCCGGCAGCGCGAGTGCGCGGCGGGCACGTTGCGCATAGAATCATGCGCAGGGTCCTGGCGCAGGGGAGGAAAAGCAAGTGATGAACGACATCAAGGATCTGGAGGCGCTGCTCACGGCGCAGGTACCGGTGCTGATCATCGGGTCGCAGGAGGAACGCAAGGTCATTCAGATGCTCGAGCGGTTCGCCACTCCTCATTGACCATGCAGGCCATACCTCCCCGATACGGGTTCGCGAGTGACAACACAGCGGGCATCTGCCCCGAGGCATGGGCGGCGCTGGCCGAGGCAAATGCCGGCGCCGCGGCGTCCTATGGCGACGACGATTACACAGCGCGCGCGGCCGATCTGTTCCGCGAGGTGTTCGAAACCGACTGCGACGTGTATTTCGTGTTCAATGGCACGGCCGCGAATTCGCTCGCGCTTGCCTCGATGTGCCAGTCTTATCACAGCGTCATCACCCACCAGGCGGCTCACATCGAAGTCGACGAATGCGGCGCGCCGCAGTTCTTCTCCAACGGCGTGAAGCTTCTGACTGTGCCCGGAGAAAACGGCAAACTGGACCCGTCGGAAGTCGAGCGCGTGGTCACGCGCCGGACCGATATCCATTATCCGAAGCCGAAGGTCGTGAGCCTCACCTTGCCGACCGAGCTGGGGACCCTGTATTCAGGGACCGAGATCGCCGCGATTGCGGAGCTCGCCAGGAGCCACGGCCTCAAGTTGCACGTCGATGGAGCCCGCTTTGCCAATGCGGTCGCCTCAAGCGGCGCGAGCTCGAAGGAACTGAGCTGGAAGGTGGGCGTCGACGTCCTGTGTTTCGGCGGCTCCAAGATCGGCATGGGTCTGGGCGAAGCCGTAGTCTTCTTTGATCGCAGCATTTCGGGTGAGTTTGCGTTTCGCTGCAAGCAGGCCGGACAGCTGGCTTCCAAGATGCGATTTCTCGCCGCACCGTGGGCCACGATGCTGAAGGATGGCGCCTGGATCCGACATGCGGCACACGCGAATGCCTGTGCAAGGCGGCTGGCCGACCGGATTCGTGGCGTGCCCGGCGTCGGGATCCGGTACCCGGTGGAGGCGAACGCGGTGTTTGCCGACATGCCGGACGCAATGCACGCAAGGCTTGCCGCCCGCGGCTGGCGCTACTACCGGTTTATCGGTAGCAGCGCGCGCTTCATGTGCTCGTGGGCAACCTCCGAGCAGGACGTGGATCATCTCGCGGCAGACATCGCGGGGGCGGCGTAAGTCGATCTGCCGCAGCCGACGGACCGGCTGGAGATCCGGATTCAATGCTTCGTTTCGTCCTTCTTCTGATGGGCAATCTGGTTCTTGTCGCGGCCGGCGATGCTGTTGTCGGCGCGCCTGGCGCTGGTGCCCGACACATAGATGAAGTCTCCGGCCCGCCTGCAGTGCGGATACTTGCCGCGCGGCTTCGCCTTGCCTGCGACGAGACTCGATTCGCTGTTCGATTTCACGGCCGGGCTGCTCCAGGTCGGGAAGCGTGGCGGGCGGCGCGGGCCGCCCGTTAGGCAGTGTACACGTGCAAGCGGATGGGATGCGTCCCATGCGCAGCGGGCGCCGGGTCGCGGCGCCGAATGCTTACGCAGTCGTCGCGGCGCGACATTCGCGGGTATAATTTTTTCCATCGCCGGGGGGTCCGGCAGGAGGAAAGAAACCATGCACCGCATTTTAGTCACGCTAGGCAGCCTTGTTGCGACGCTGTTCCTCGCATCGACGGCACACGCGCAGGGGGCGATCAAGATCGGGCTCATCATGCCTTATTCGGGCCAGTTCGCCGACACGGCGACGCAGATGGACAACGCCATCAAGCTGTACGTGAAGCAGAAGGGCGACAGCGTGGCCGGCAGGAAGATCGAGTTCATCCGCAAGGACACCGGCGGCATCGCGCCGGACGTGGCCAAGCGCCTTGCGCAGGAACTGGTGGTGCGCGACAACGTGGACATCCTGGCCGGGTTCGTACTCACGCCGAACGCCATGGCGGCCGGCGATGTTTCCACGGAGGCGAAGAAATTCATGGTGGTGATGAACGCGGCGACCGCGATCGTCACTACCAAGTCGCCCTACATGGTACGCACCTCGGTGACCATCCCGCAGTTGAACGAGACTTTCGGCGCCTGGGCGTACCGGAGCGGCGCGAGAAAGGTCTATACCATGGTGTCCGACTACGGCCCGGGCCACGATGCCGAAGGGGGATTCCAGCGCGGGTTCAAGGAGGCCGGCGGCGACATCATCGGTTCGGTGCGCTACCCGGTGGCCAATCCCGACTTTTCGGCCTTCGTCCAGCGCGCCAAGGACGTCAACCCCGACGGGATCTTCGTCTTCGTGCCCGGGGGCGTGCAGCCCGCGGCGCTCGGCAAAACGCTGGCCGAGCGCGGCATCGATCCCCGCAAGACGCGGGTCATGGGTCAGGGCGAGCTCACGGACGACAACGCGCTGAAGAGCATGGGAGACGCGGGCCTGGGCATCATCACGGTCTTCCACTACGACTACAATCATAATTCGGCGATGAATCGGGAGTTCGTGAAGGCGTACAACGAGGCCTACGGCGGGCGCAATCCCGACCTGTTCTCCATCGGCGGCTGGGACGGCATGCACCTCATCTACGAGGCGCTGAAGAAGACCGGCGGCAAGACCGATGCCGAGAGCTTGATTGCCGCGGCCAAGGGCATGCGCTGGGAAAGCCCGCGCGGACCGATCTCGATCGACCCGGAAACGCGCGACATTGTCCAGACCGTCTACATCCGGCGGGTGGAGAAGGTCGGCGGCGCGCTTCGCAACGTCGAGTTCGACAAGGTCGAGAACGTGAAGGATCCGGTCAAGGCACGGATGAAGAAGTAGGCGTTTGCGGGCCGGTCATCGTCTGTCGGAGCGGAGGAGGCGTTGATTGGCCCGCTGTTCGGCGTCCTGTTCGATGGATTTGCCTACGGGATGCTGCTGTTCCTGCTTTCGGTCGGCCTGTCGGTGACGCTGGGGATGATGAATTTCGTCAACTTGGCGCACTGCAGCTTCGCCATGTTGGGCGGGTACGTCACCGTCACCCTCATGAACCGCCTCGGATGGCCCTTCCTCGCCACCCTGCCGGCGGCGTTTGTTGCCGCGGCGGCGGTGAGCGTGGTGCTCGAGCGCCTGCTGTACCGGCGCCTGTACCGGGCAAGCGACCTGGATCAATGCCTGCTCACGATCGGGATCGTGTTCGTGTCCATCGCAGTCGCGGCCTACATCTTCGGCACGGTTCAGCAGCCGATGCAGCTGCCGGCGTACCTGCAGGGTTCCATCGTGGTGATGGGCGTCAATTTCGCCGTGTACCGGCTGTTCCTGGTCGGCACAGCGCTCGCGATCACCGTAATCCTGGTCGCGGCGCTCGAATACACACGGTTCGGCGCCCAGGTGCGCGCGGCGGTGGACAACCAGCGCATGGCGCGCGGGCTCGGAATCAATGTCGAAGGCGCGTTCGCGGTCACCTTTGCGCTGGGCAGCGGTCTGGCGGGCTTGGGAGGCGCCCTCGCCATCCCCATGGTCGGCCTAGACCCCTCGTTCGCCTTCGCCTACCTGATCTACGTGCTGATCGTGGTTTCGGTCGGAGGGCTGGCGTCCATCGGCGGATCGTTCGCCGCGGCCGCGTTGCTCGGCATCAGCGACATGGCCGGGAAATACTATGTTCCCCAGCTCGGGGCGTTCCTGATCTACCTGGTCATGGTCGGGCTGCTGATGTGGCGGCCTGCCGGCCTGTTCGGAAAGCGCTAGGCGATGACGACCGGGTCGAATGCGCTGGCGGAGCCGCATCTCTATCTGCGGGCGCAGGCTCGCTGGCACGGGATCGAGATCGCGTTCTGGATCGCGACACTGCTGCCGTTCCTGTTGTTCAAGCCGTACTTGTTGCTCGCGAGCCAGCTCGCCATTACCGCGCTGTTTGCCCTGTCTTTGGACCTCATCCTCGGTTACGCCGGGATCGTGTCGCTGGGGCATGCCGCGTTCTTCGGCGTCGGTGCCTACGCCGCGGGCATCGTCACGAAATACGGCTGGGGCGAGCCGCTGTCGGGGCTCCTGATCGCATCGGTGGCCGCGGCGCTGGTCGGTTACGCGGCGAGCTTCATCGTCGCCCGCTTCAGGCACCTCGCGCTGATCATGATCACGCTGGGCATGGGGTTGCTGCTGTTCGAGGCGGCGAACAGCGCATCCTGGCTCACCGGCGGCGCCGACGGACTCCAGGGCATCAAGATCTGGCCTCTGTTCGGGGCCTTTAAGTTCGACCTATACGGCGTCACGGCATACGGCTATTCGCTCGCGGTCCTGTTCCTGCTGTTCCTGGTCGCGCGGCGCCTGATCCATTCGCCGTTCGGTCTCTCGCTGCGCGGGATACGGGAGAATCCGCTGCGCATGCCCGCCGTCGGTGCTTCCAGCCAGGCGCACATCCGGAAGATCTATACCATCGCGGCAGCGATTGCCGGAGTGGCCGGCGCGCTGCTCGCGCAGACGACTTCGACAGTCTCGCTGGAGGTACTCGGCTTCCAGCGCTCGGCCGACGTGCTGGTGATCCTGATCCTGGGCGGCGCCGGCAGGCTCTACGGAGGCATACTCGGGGCGATCATCTACATGGTGGCCCGCGACCAGTTCTCCGGACTCAATCCGCAGTACTGGTACTTCTGGATCGGACTTCTGCTCATCGCCGTGGTCATGTTCCTGCCCAACGGGATACTCGGCGGGCTCGCGAAGCTCACTGCATCATGGCGACACCGCGCGAGCTGACCGCGCCGGCCCTGTCCACGCGCGGCCTGGATAAGAGCTTCGGGTCGCTGCTGGTTGCGGGCGGCATCGAGCTCGCGCTGCCGCAGGGGGCGCGCTATGCGCTGGTGGGGCCGAACGGCGCGGGCAAGACCACCCTGATCAATCTCATCACCGGCATGCTGCGGCCCGACGCCGGCCAGATCTTCATGGGCGGCGAGGAGATCACGGCGCTGAGGCCGGAACAGCGGGTGAAACTCGGCCTGGCGCGCACCTTTCAGATCAATGCGCTGTTTCCGCGCCTGAGCGCGCTGGAAGCGGTGACGCTGGCAGTTTGCGAGAGACTGGGTCACGGCGGAAACTGGTGGAAGCGCCTGCACGCCTACCGCGAGGCCGTGGAGGAGGCCTACGGCATTCTCGCCTCGCTGAAGCTGGGTGCGCACTGTTATCAACCGACGCGCGAGCTGTCCTACGGGCAGCAGCGGCTGCTCGAAATCGCCCTGGCGCTGGCGGCCAGGCCGAAGGTGCTGCTTCTGGACGAGCCTGCGGCGGGCGTGGCGCACGATGACAGCGCCGAGCTGTTTGCGGCGATCTCGGGCCTGCCCGGGGAGATCACGGTGCTGTTCATCGAGCACGACATGAGCGTAGTCTTCCGCTTCGCCACGCGCATCATCGTCATGGTGGCTGGACGCGTACTGGTGGAAGGCAGTCCTGCGGAGATCGCGGCCGACCCGCGCGTGCGCGAGGTGTATCTGGGCAAGAAGGGCCATCATGGCTGAGACACTGCTTGCGCTGGACTCGGTGCGCGCTGGCTACGGCGACGCCGTGGTTCTGGACGACATAACGTTCGAAGTGGCCGAGCGCCAGAGTCTGGCGATCCTGGGCCGAAACGGGGTGGGCAAGAGCACGCTGCTTCTCACCATCATGGGGCACACCGACCTCGCTCGCGGGGAGATTCGGTGGCGGGGCGACAACCTGTCCAGACTCCCGGCCCATCTGCGGCCGCGCAGGGGGCTGGGCTGGGTGGCGCAGGAACGGGAAATATTCCGGTCGCTGTCGGTGGAGGAGAATCTGACCGTCGCGGCGCGGCCGGGCCGCTGGTCGCTGCAATCCGTGTATGAACTGTTTCCGCGGCTGGCGGAACGGGCCCAGAGCAAGGGCAACCATCTGTCAGGCGGCGAACAGCAGATGCTGGCGGTCGGCCGGGCACTGATGACCAACCCCGCGCTGCTGCTGCTCGACGAACCGCTGGAGGGCCTCGCGCCCATCGTTGTCGAGCAGTTCACCGATGCGATCCGGCGCATGATCGATGAAGAGGGGACGACCATCGTTCTCGTGGAGCAGCACGCGGACATCGCGCTTGCGCTCACGGAGCATGCGCTGGTGCTTGAGCGCGGCAGGATCGTGCACCGCGCTCGCTCGCGGGAACTGCTCGCCAACCCCGCGCTGCTCGACCGCTACATCGGTCTCCAACTCAGCGAGTCCGATGCCGCCGCCGCCGCGTCATCCGCGATCAAAGCTTGATGCAGACGTTCGTGGGTTCGGAATAGAAATTCAATGAGTGCAATCCGCCCTCGCGGCCGATGCCCGAGAGCTTGGCACCGCCGAACGGCGTGCGCAGATCGCGCAGGAACCAGCAGTTGACCCAGGAAATGCCGACCTCCATGGCCTGCGCCACGCGATGCCCGCGCGACAGGTTGGTGGTCCAGACCGTCGAGGCGAGGCCGTAGCGGGTGTCGTTCGCCATGGCGATCGCTTCCTCCTCCCTGTCGAACGGTGCAACGTGGGCGCAGGGGCCGAAGATCTCTTCCTTGACAGTTCGAGCGGTCTCGGGCAGGCCGGCCCAGAGAGTCGGCTGGACGTAGGCACCATTGTCGCGCGCGTCGCCGAATTTCGGGACGCCGCCGCCGGTGACCACCGTGGCGCCTTCCTTCACCGCCAGTTCGTAGTACGACAGGACTTTTTCGCGGTGCAGCTTCGAGATGAGGGGACCCATACTGGTCTTCGAGTCGCTCGGCCAGCCCATGACGTAGGCCTCGGCCTTGTGTTTCAAGGCGGCGACAAAGCGCTCGAATATCGGCCGCTCCACGTAGACGCGCTCGGGGGCGAGGCAGACCTGGCCGCAGTTGGAGAAGATGGCGTTGGCCATTCCCGCGACCGCAGCGTCGAAGTCGCAGTCCGCGAACACGATGCCGGCGTTCTTGCCGCCCAGTTCGAACGAGACTGGTTTCACGGTCGGTGCGACGGCTCTCATGATCGCCGAGCCGGTCGCCGTCTCGCCGGTGAACGTGATGCCGTCCACCCCGGGGTGCATGGTGAGGAACTCGCCGGCGGAGTCCGGTCCGAAGCCGTGAACCACATTGTAGACCCCGGGGGGCACGCCGGCGCCGTGCATGACCTCGGCGAGCAGCGTGGCGGTCGACGGGGTCTCCTCGGAAGGTTTGGCCACGATGGTGTTGCCGCACGCCAGGGCAGGCGCGAGCTTCCAGGTCAGCAGCAGCAGCGGCAGGTTCCAGGGAGAGATCACCCCCACCACGCCCAGGGGCTTTCTCACTGCGTAGTTGACCGCGCCCTTGCCGTCCGGGGTGTCGAGCAAATAGGACTCCGTGCCGTAGGTGCGCACGATGTCGGCGAAGACGCGGAAGTTCGCCGCGCCGCGCGGGATATCCAGATGACCGGCCAGGGACACCGGCTTGCCGGTGTCGGCCACTTCGGCGGCGAGGAAATCGTCGAACCGCCGCTCGATGCCGGCTGCAACGTTGCGCAGCAGGTCGACACGTTCCTGAAGCGGCATCCGGCCCCAGGGACCTTTGAGCGCGGCGCGTGCCGCTCCTACGGCTTGGTCCACCATGCCGCGGTCGGCCTCATGCACGATGGCCACCTCGGAGCCGTCCACCGGGCTCATCTTCTTGAATTGCCTTGCACTGGCGACGAAGCAGCCGTCGATGTAGTTCTTGCGTTCCTGGACCTGGGCAGTGGTGTTCAGGGTGTTCATGACTGCTCCGAAAGTAGGCCTACTACGGCATATTTTGCGCACATTACGCTGCGGGCCGAAAGGTGTCAACGGACACGCAAGGAAGTGGCCTTTGTCGTGACACGGCGTCCGTAGAATCGATGTTGCGTGCCAAACCCAAAATTCCCGTCTGCGCTTGCGCCGGAGCGCCAGCTACGCTTAGAATTATGCACAATACGTCTGAATCCACTTCATTCCGGCTCACCCATGGCAGCAGCGAAACCGGCACCGACCCTGCCCGAGATCGGCGCCCGCGCGAGCAGCGCACTGGAGCGCTTCGTGCTGACGGATATCGTCTCCCATCTTCTGCGTCGCGCGCACTTCCGGGCCGAAGAAATCTTCAATCGGGAGCTGGGCTCGAGCGGCCTGACGCCGCGCCAGAAGGCGCTGCTCATCACTGCGTACCAGAACCCCGGCGCGAACCAGAACGAGCTGGCGGAAAAAATCGCCATCGACCGCAATTCCTTCGCCGAGATGCTCGCCCGCCTGGTGGCGCGGGGCTACGTCCGCCGGGGGCGCTCGCGCGACGACGGGCGGGCATACGAGATCAACATCACCGACAAGGGTATTCGGGCCGCGGAAGAGGTGCTTCCCGGGGATGCTCTGGTGGAAAAACGCATCATGGAGCCGCTGCCGGAGGAACTCAGACCGCTGTTCGTCAAATGTCTGAAAATCATGGTGGGGCTGGAGAAATGACGCACCGCGTGATGCGGGCTGAGCGAAGGAGGGTGCATGAACGCGCGTAATGGGGCCGCCAATTGATCCGTCTGTACGACATCCGCTACCTGCGCATCGGCACGGCCGATCTGGATTCGGCGATCGAATTTGCCACCCGGATCGTCGGGCTTCAGCTCGTCGGACGCGAGGGCAGGGCGGCGTATTTCCGCAGCGACAAGGTCGGAGTGCGCGGCGACACCCGCGACCATACGCTGGTGTATTTCGAGGGCGATCCCGCCGACCACACGAGCGCCTTCGACATCCTCGATCGCGACGATTTTGACCGCATCGGGGCGGAACTGGAGAACGCCGGCCACCCGGTGCACTACGGAACCCCGGAGGAGTGCGAACTGCGGCGGGTGCGGCAGTTCATCGGGTTCAAAGACCCGACGGGAAACAAGCACGAGATTGTGGTGCGGCCGCACCACTCCGGACCGCGCTATTTTCCGAGCCGCGATGCCGGCATCACCCATTTCAGCCATATCGGGCTGCGCACCTCGGACGCGCCGCGCGACGAGGCGTTCTGGACCAGGCTGCTGAACGCGCGCGTGTCGGACTGGATCGGGGATGCGCCACTGCTGCGCGTGAACACGATCCACCACACGCTGGCGCTCTTTCCCTCCCCGTACCCGGGGGTGCAGCACATCAACCACCAGGTCGAAGATTTCGACGACATCATGCGGTCCTACTATTTCCTGCGTGAGCAGGGGGTCAAGATCGTGTTCGGTCCGGGGCGGCATCCGTCGTCGTCGGCGTGCTTCCTCTATTTCGAGGGGCACGACAAAATGGTGTATGAGTACTCGGTGGGCGTGAAGCATATCCTGCCGGAGGAGGAGGCGAGGTACCGACCGCGGCAGTTTCCGTTCGCGCCGGAGTCGTTCTGCATGTGGGGCTCGAAGCCCGATATTCCTGAGTTCAGGAGTTAGCCTCTCATGACTCAACTGTTGACAGAATTGGCGAAGAATGTGGGTTTACATATGTCTCCCGATTTTGCACAGTTGCGTAGTTGCAACTGTGCAAAATCGGGAGATTTGGGAAGGCAACGCGAGCTGAGCTGTTTTAGTTCCGGCTACGCCCGCTTAGGAGTTAGCGTCTACAATTCGCGCCGGGCCGGCGTTCGGCCCGCTTTTTTCGGAATCCTGTCATGGCAATCAGTCCGCAGAAAATCAGGCAACTCGCCGAGCGCATCCGCAAGGCGGAGGAAACCGGTATTGCGACCACGCCGGTCCGCGACGAACTGACCGCCGGGGACATCGCGAGCGCCTACGCGGTCCAGAAGGTGAATACCCAGTACTGGCTCCGCAAGGGCCGCCGGCTGATCGGCAGAAAAATCGGCCTCACGTCCAAGTCGGTGCAGAAACAGCTTGGCGTCGACCAGCCCGACTACGGCATGCTCTACGCCGATATGGTGATGTGCGACGGCGAGGAAGTTCCGCTGTCGCGCGTCATGCAGCCCAAGGTCGAGGCCGAGATCGCGCTGGTGCTGGAAAAGGACCTGAAGAAGAAGGACATCGCGATCAGCGAGCTGATCTCGGCCGTGGCCTACGCGGTTCCGGCGATCGAGATCGTCGGCAGCCGCATTGCCAACTGGAATATCAAGATTCAGGACACCATTGCGGACAACGCATCGAGCGGGTTGTTCGTGCTGGGCAACGATCCCAGGAAGCTCGAGGGGCTGGACCTGCGCCTCGCCGGCATGGTCATGGAGCGCCGCGGCGAGCAGGTGTCGCTGGGAGCAGGCGTGGCGTGCCTGGGCAATCCGCTGAACGCGGCGCTATGGCTCGCGCGCATGATGGTGCAGGTCGGCGCGCCGCTCAAGGCCGGCGATGTCATCATGACCGGCGCACTGGGACCGATGGCGGTCGTGGCGCCGGGCGATGTGATCGAGGTACGCATTTCCGGACTGGGATCGGTCCGCACTGCATTCGGAGCCTGACATGAGCGACATTCGCGGACTTGCAATCGTGCTGGACAACGCGGCTCGAGAAGCGCGCGCAATCCCGCAGCTCACGGCCAGCAACAAGCTGACGCTCGATGATGCCTATGAGATCCAGCGCGCGAGCATCGCCCTTCGGGTGGACCGGGGAGAGAAGCGCGTCGGCATGAAGATGGGCTTTACCAGCCGCGCCAAGATGGTGCAGATGGGCGTGCACGACATGATCTGGGGCCGGCTGACCGAAGCCATGATCGTCGAGGACGGCGGGCCGATCAGCCGGAAGAACTACGTGCATCCGCGCGTCGAGCCCGAGATCGCGTTCCTGCTCAAGGCGCCATTGTGCGGCGCGGTGACGCCGCTGCAGGCGCTGTCGGTGGTCGAGGCGGTCGCTCCCGCGATGGAAATCATCGACTCCCGTTTCGAGAACTTCAAGTTCTCGCACATCGACGTGGTCGCCGACAACTCGTCGTCCTCGGGCTTTGTCACCGGTCCATGGCACAAGCCGGACCTGGATTTCTCGAACCTCGGCCTGGTGATGTCGTTCAACGGCGTGGCAAGGCAGATCGGCACTACCGCCGCCATCCTCGGCCATCCGCTGCGCTCGCTGGTGGTCGCGGCGCGCTTTGCCGCCGCCGCGGGTGAACCGCTCCAGGCCGGCTGGATCGTCATGGCAGGCGGGGCGACGGCGGCCGAACCCCTCGTGACGGGGGACTGGGTCGAGACCGAAATCCAGAACCTGGGACGGGTCGCATTTTCAGTGGAGAAATAACCATGCCCCTGGTCCAGATTCGATGCGACCTGGCCGTTCCGCCGAACAGGAGCGCGCGCTGCTCGCCCGGGTCACCGAAGCCGTTGCGCGCACGTGCAAGGCCCTCCCGGAGCAGGTGTAGATTCTGATCACCGAGAACCCCGCGGAGCACTGGGGTTCGGCGGGAGTATCGTTGGCCGAGTCCAACGCGAGACAGGCGGTGAAGCCCTTCCTTAAATAGGAGTCGTGACGGGTGGGGCGGCGGAGTCGGTGGTGTTCGATGGTTCGGCCGGCGGCGTGCTGATGGCCTGGGTTTCAGCGTAGCGCGCAATGTTGCGGCTGATTCTGTCTGTGGCGTTGGCTTGTCCGGCGTTGCGATCTGGCACCGGGACGCTTTGCAACCGGGCAAGGACACGCTCGAGGCCCGGAGGCGCGGTTCTTTGTTCGCTCTGATCGACAGCTCTTGTTGGCTTTGCCGAGTCGGCTGCCTGCGCTGCCGCATTTTCGCGCAAGGAGGCTGGTTTTGCGGATTCGCGGTTAAAGGGCAGTATGGTGCTGGGTGCGATTTTCATGTGGCGCTCCTGAGTGAGTGTGGAAATACCCGAATTGAATTGTATGGGTAGGCGCCACGCTGCTAATTCGAGAGTTAACCCCTAAAAACCTCGCTTTTTGACGGGTGCCGCGGGGGCAAGCAGTCCGGCGAGGACTTTTAAGGCATCGACGTGGTCACCGACAACTCGTCGTCCTCGGGCTTCGTCACCGGTCCATGGCACAAATCCAGAACCTGGAACGCGTCGCGTTTTCAGCGGAGAAATAACCATGCCCTTGGTACAGATATCGAGCGAACAAGAAACAAGGCCGCTGAGCTAGAATTCACAATTATTCACAGGAGAACGCGATGAAAGGTGACAATCGCATTCCGGTTGCAATCATCGGTTCCGGAAACATCGGCACCGATCTCATGATCAAGATCATACGCACCTCGAAGCATCTGTCGATGGGCGCGATGGTAGGCATCGATCCCGCTTCCGACGGCCTGGCGCGCGCCAAGCGGCTGGGCGTCCCGGCGACGCACGAAGGCGTCGAAGGCCTGGTGAAGCTGCCGAACTTCAAGGAAATCAGGATCGCATTCGACGCCACGTCCGCGGGGGCGCATGCGCATCATAACGAGGTGCTGCAGCGCCACGGCGTGCAGGTGATCGATCTCACACCGGCGGCGATCGGGCCGTATGTGATTCCCGTCGTGAATCTGGATGCGCACCTGGGCAGCCCGAACATCAATATGGTGAGCTGCGGCGGGCAGGCGACGATTCCGATGGTGCGCGCGGTCTCGCGCGTCGCGAAGGTGCACTACGGCGAAATCGTCGCGTCGATCGCGAGCAAATCCGCCGGTCCCGGCACGCGGGCGAACATCGACGAATTCACCGAGACTACGGCCAGGGGCATCGTCAGCGTCGGCGGCGCTGTGCGCGGCAAGGCGATCATCATCCTGAATCCTGCCGAGCCGCCGCTGATCATGCGCGACACCGTGTACTGCCTGGCGGAGGCGGGCGCGGAC
>Ga0209343_10004548_pt1 | contig 17105 bp, 10 predicted proteins | sample RifCSPlowO2_02_FD_184026 | JGI IMG/M metagenome (GOLD analysis project Ga0209343, IMG submission 184026) | Groundwater microbial communities from Rifle, Colorado - Rifle CSP2_plank lowO2_0.2 (SPAdes) (version 2) | ecosystem: Environmental > Aquatic > Deep subsurface > Groundwater | place... | reverse complement strand
CCTCACCTGCGAAACTGCTGGGGCAGGCCTTCTCCGTGTACCGGCGCGGGAGGAGGGGGGAACGGAAATGGAGGCGGGGGGGATGATGGCGAGGGGAGCGGCGATGAGGATCCATTGCCCGTAGCCTGCGCCGACTCCCAAGACAACGACGGCGACGGCAAGACCGACTATCCTGCCGACCCCGGCTGCACCAGTCTCCAGGATACGAGCGAGACAGACCCGGTGACCCAGGCAGGCTGCACCAGCGCCGTGGCTAAAGACGGATCAGGGGACTATACGACGATCCAGGCGGCGGTGAATGCCGCCGGTCCGGGTGATGTGGTGTGCGTGACCGACGGCACATACGCAGGCGGACAATACATCGTCAGCGTGAACACTGCCGGGACCAAAGATGAATGGATTGTTTTCCGGTCCCTCAACAAATGGGGCGCGGTGATTGACGGGCGCAACAACTCATCCGGCTATTGCTGGGACTTCGGAGCGAATGCCCAATTCATTCGCGTTGAAAATTTTGAGTTGAAAGGCTGTGACAACGGGTTCTGGAGCAACAGCCATCAGGCGCACCACATTTATCTCTACGGCAACCGCATCCACGACATGGGCCGTCAGTGCACCGGCACATGGGATGGGCAAGGGTTAGCAGTGTATCAGGGAACCGGCACAAGTTATCATACCTACGACAGCAACGTGATATTCAATAACGGTCGTTACGCGGACGGGGAACAAGGCTGCGACAATAACGCCCGGTATAAAGCAGACTTGGCTGCCGGCAAGTGTACCGAAAGCGACAAAATCAGCTGCTGGTGTCCGCATTGTTTTCAGAATCATGACCATCCCATTTATATGAATGGGGATCACAACAAAATCGTCAACAATGTTTTCTATGACAACAAAGCCGGCTGGAACATCGAGCTCGCCAGCTGGCAGGGCATTGAAGATGTCCAAATTATCAATAATACATTTATCGGGGCCAATCCGTATCGCGACGGCCATATCCTTTTTGAACCGGGCAATCGCGATATTTTGGTTGCCAATAATATCTTCTACAAACCCCGCAATTATGCGATGAACATCTATATACCCGAATCAAAGGATTTCCATAATATTGTGATCAAAAATAACCTTGTCTACGGGGCGCAGACGATTGATCCGATCCACGCCTCCCTGGACTTTACGGTCACCAACAAATTCGAAGGCCAGGATCCTTTGTTTACCAACGGCGAACAGTTTCCTTTCACGATAGATAAAAACTCGCCGGCACGAAACAAAGCCGACACCGCGCACGTTCTCTCAATAGACATCAATGGAAACATCCGGACCGCCGACCCGGGTTTTGACCTCGGAGCGTATGAGTACGGTTCGACCGGCCCACCGGTTTCCCAGGCAGGGTGTACCATCACGGTGGCCAAAGATGGGTCAGGGGATTACACCGCCATCCAAGCAGCGGTGAATGCCGCCGGTCCGGGTGATGTGGTCTGTATTAAAACTGGCACGTATCCTGAACAGATAAATATTAGCAATTCAGGAAATGCAACCCAGCCTATCACTTTCCGGGGGGAGCGGGGCTCAAACGGCGAGTTCTTGACCGCTATTGACGGGAATGGCGCGAATACTTGCGTGGCGATCTTTGGCAGATCTTTATCTCACATCATTTTTGATGACCTGGCGGTATCTAACTGCACGGGCAATGCATTTCGAATTATTGATGCCAATAATATCACGATACGGGATTGTTATATCCATGATATCACCGCCAGACAAAATGGGGCGATCTGGTTTGGTGATCATGAAGGTGATGGCGACTCCATACACGACATTATCATTGAGGGCTGCAGATTTATAGACATCGGTGTGGACCAGTACAGTCAGGCGGTCTATGCTTCGCGCGGTTCTTCCAATGTTATTATTCGTAATAATTATTTTGAACCCAACGGCGGGGACTCTTATGGTGTCAGCTTTTACCACAGCCCGGCTCCGCACCACGCCAAGGTTTATAATAACGTGTTTAATATGAAAGACGCCGCGTATGGTGGAGCAATCTACATCGGTGGCGGCACTTCAGATTTGAAATTTTATCACAACACGTTCGTTATGAATACATTGCGTTACGCCATTAATATGGGGGGACCAAATAATACCATTCAGAACAACATTTTTTATACGTACGGCACCATGACCGAAGGCAAGGGTTTTATTGCCGATCCGTACCCGACTGACCGCATCAGCCATAATCTATTTTATCCTGATCTGGGTGATCCCGGCGGCAGTTCCGTGGTTGCCGATCCTTTGTTCATTGATCGGGCGGGCGGTGATTTTCGTTTGTCTGGCAATTCCCAAGCCAAAGATAGTGGCACTGCCGCAACCGGCGTAACCGTTGATTTTGCCGGCAACCCGCGCGACTCTCTGCCCGACCTCGGAGCGTATGAGTACCAACCGTGAATGGCTTGACCGTCCGGGGAAGCGGGGGACGGATTTTGATGAGGTGAATGCCAGATTTTGACAAATGAAATGTTTTAAGTATACTTAAAATATATAGATAGAATGAGTAAAGTTTTAGTTATGAATAAAATGTATATCAAGCGCGATATTTACCTGGACAAAGTTAAACCCTTTATTGGCAAGGATATTATTAAGGTTCTTATTGGCCAGCGCCGGGTGGGCAAGAGCTATTTGCTTTTTCAGATCATGGACGAGATTAGAAAGCAGCGCCCCAAGGCTGACATTATTTATATCAATAAAGAGTTGAGCGAGTTTGATGAGATAAAAAATCACCAAGACCTGTTGGTTTATATTAAAAAGCATAAGCGCGCGAAGGGTAAAACCTATGTGTTCATGGATGAAATCCAGGATATTGAACAGTTTGAAAAAGCCCTGCGTTCCCTCAAGGCGCAAGGCCGGTACGATCTTTACTGCACTGGCAGTAATGCCAATTTGTTGTCCGGCGAGCTGGCCACATACTTGAGCGGTCGTTACCTTGAGATTAAAATTTTCAGCTTGTCTTATGTGGAATTCCTTCAGTTTCACGCACTGAAAGAGGATCAAGATTCGTTTTTGAAATACATTAAATACGGGGGTTTGCCGTATTTAAAAAATCTCACACTCGATGATCTTGTGGTATATGATTACCTAAGAAGCATTTACAACACCATCCTGCTTAAGGATGTGGTGGCTCGGTATAATATCCGCAATATTTCTTTTTTGGAAAATTTAGTCACCTACCTGGCTGACAATATCGGTAGTTTAGTATCAGCTAAAAGGATCAGTGATTTTTTAAAATCACAAAGAGTTAATATTTCGCCTAACGTAGTTTTAGATTACTTATCCTTTCTCGTCGCAGCTTGTTTTGTAGCCAAAGTGCCGCGGCTCGACATTCAAGGCAAAAAGGTTTTTGAGGTGAATGATAAGTATTATTTTACTGACCTGGGTTTGCGGCACGCGATTGTTGGTTATCAACAGATCGATATCAATAAAGTTCTGGAAAATTTGGTTTTCCAGCATTTGCAGGTTCAGGGTTTCAAGGTGCGCGTCGGCTGTTTAGGGGATAGGGAAATTGATTTCGTGGCCGAGAAGCAAGACAGCCGATTATATGTCCAAGTGGCTTATCATATCACCGAGGCAAATCGAGAGCGGGAGTTTGGCAATTTATTGAGCATCAAAGATAATTACCCGAAACTAGTTGTGTCAGCTGACGAGTTAATTGATAAGAGTGAATTTAAAGGGATTAAGCAGGTGCATATCAGAGATTTTTTGAGCAGTCAGCAGTGAGAGTAAAAATAAAATTTGCGCATTTGACCAATTTTAGCATTGTCATTATGGCACAATACCCGTATGAATGAATAATATACACGAGTATAGTATAACTTGATATTCAATTTTCTCGTGTTATTATATCAATATGAAACAAATCACTTATATTGAAAGGCTTATTTTTTATGATTTAAGGCTACATCTGGAAAAACCGGAAATCAGCCTTATTACTGGCGCCCGGCAGGTCGGCAAGACCACCTTGATGCTCAAGTTACAGGAGTATGTGCGGGCTCAAGGCAAGCAAACGCTTTTTTTAAGCCTTGATTTTGAAGAGGATAAACAGTTTTTTGAAAGTCAGCGGCGGCTCATTGAACGGGTGCAGCTGGAATTTGGGCAAAGTCCGGGCTATGTGTTTATTGATGAGATTCAGCGCCAGCCCGACGCCGGCTTGTTCCTCAAAGGCATCTATGACCGGGGGTTGCCGTTTAAGCTTGTGGTGTCAGGTTCGGGTTCGCTGGAACTGAAGGAAAAAATACATGAGTCTTTGGCCGGCCGTAAAGCCGTGTTTGAAGTGCTGCCGGTCAGTTTTGCCGAATTTGTTAATTTTAAAACCGAGTACCGATACGCGTCGCGCCTGACCGAGTACTTTCGGCTGGAGACCGCGGCCGCAGCTGGCTGGCTCGAAGAGTACCTGCACTTTGGCGGGTACCCGGCGGTGATTTTGGGCAACAGCTTGGCTGACAAAAAAAGAACGATGAACGACATTTTTACCAGTTACCTTGAAAAAGATATTGCTTATTTGCTCAAAGTAAATAAAACAGATGATTTCAGTGCGTTGCTTAAGCTGCTTGCAGTTGATACGGGCAAGCTCTTGAATGTGTCCGAGCTGGCCGGTGAGCTGGGTATTTCGTTCCCGACTGTCAAAAAATATCTGTACTACCTGGAAAAAACGTTCACTATAAAACGACTGGCCCCCTTTACTCGGAATTCGCGTAAAGAAATTAGCAAGGCGTCCGTAGTTTACTTTGCTGATTTGGGCTTGCGGAATTACGCGCGTGGCAGGTTTGATGACGCAGCAGCGAGCGACGGGTTCGCCTTTCAGAATTTTATTTTTAATATGCTGTACGAGAAGTACCGCCAGTCGCCGGTGACACTTCATTTTTGGCGGACTAAAGACAAGGCCGAGGTTGATTTTATCTTGAGCCGCGGGAACGCCGTGGTGCCGCTGGAGGTTAAGTACCGGTCAGGCCACAAGGCGAACGCGGGTAAGTCCCTGTATAGTTTCATTGAACGCTACCGGCCGACCGCGGCCTACGTAGTCGCCAGGGATGCGCCGCCGGCGTCGACCAACCTGGCTCGCGACAAGAGGGTCAGAGGTTTGCCATATTGGCGCGTGTGGTTTGATGAGCTCATCGCATGACAGGATATCGGGAATAATTTCATATTTCTCTGTAACATCGTAAAATGGAGACTATGATGGTAAAGGATTTTATCAATCGTTTTGATCATACGAATCCGGATTGGGCGCAGTTGCCGGCAGAGTGGCCGGATTGTGATCTTCAGAGATTGACGTTTGATGAAATCGGCAAGCTCAACGGTATTAAAACATTGTGGGAGATTTCTCGACCGACGCGGCCGAAGCAGGGGAGCAGGGTGTGGCAAGACCCCAAGGGCTACCAGTATTTGGGTGTGTGGCAGAATGCGGCACTATTGCGGGTGGTGGTAAGGGTGTTTACGAAGGGGATGATTAAGGGTGAGTTAAGGGTTGATAAGGGTGAAGGCAAAAGTAGAGGTGCGGGCGAGGCGGGGAAGTGGGAGCAGCGGCGCAAGGCCCAGCTCGACGATGCGGCGCGATCAGTAGTGCGCAATATCGAAGAGGGTTGGAAGCGGCCGACGACGTCGGAGTATCTGAACTTTCTGGGCTACAGCCAAGCGAGCCTTGAAGAAGTGAACGGCGACATCAGGGATTGTCGGACCGACGGGTTTTTGGCATCGCGCCCCGGAACGTCGCTACATGATCTCGGCATTGATCTCAAGATTGCGAAGGGGCCTGATAAGGGTAGTGCGAAGGGCGATCCTTCAGCCCCAGGCCACCCTTATTATCAACCCTTATCTACCCTTACCGCTAATCCTTCGCGGCTGACGTATGAAATGTTTCTGGAGCTCATCAACAAAACCGATTATCTGTTGAGAAAATTAGTCGAGTCGCTGGAGAAAAAGCTCGCGGCCGACCGCCAAGGCTACCAAATCCAGCAGATGAAACTCCGCGACAAGTTTCGCAAAACACAGACCGTATGAGACGATAATTTGATTGATTGACCAAAATAGTATATAATTTGATTAGCAGAATGTCCTAAGTTGTCAATTTTTTGCTAATTATGGACCTTTATTATAAAAGAGAAATACAAGAAGCGATTGAGAGAAAACTATTTAAAGGGAAAGTAGTGGTTATTTACGGCGCGCGCCAGGTAGGCAAAACTACCTTGGTTAACACAATCCAGGCGAAGTATGCTGCCACATCAACGTACTATAACTGCGACGAACCAGACATCAGGGCAGCGCTCACTGATAAAACATCCACTGAACTCAAAGCGTTTTTGGGCAGTAAAGATCTGGTGATCCTGGACGAAGCCCAGCGGGTGCGCAACATCGGCCTAACCCTCAAGCTGCTGGTGGATACGTTCCCGCACACGCAGATTGTAGCCACCGGCTCGTCTTCGTTTGATCTCTCCAACGAGGTGATCGAGCCGTTGACCGGGAGGAAATACGAATTTTACCTGTATCCCTTATCACTGCGCGAGTTGTCCAAGAAATATTTGATGCGGGAACTTGAGCGCCTGCTTGAGCGGCGGATGATCTTTGGCATGTATCCGGAGATCGTGTCGGCTGAAGGCGACGTGACAGACCGACTGAAAGCACTGGTCAGGAGCTACCTCTATAAAGACGTGTTGCGCGTTGACAAGATTAAAAATTCCGAAGCGGTGGAGCGGCTGCTCAAAGCGCTGGCGCTCCAGATTGGCCATGAGGTTTCTTACAACGAGCTCGCGGAAACAGTCGGCGTTAATAAAAATACAGTGATGGGTTATATGCGCATTTTGGAGCAGGCGTTTATCATTTTTCGCCTGAATCCTTTCAGCCGCAATGTGCGCAACGAGTTGAAGAAACTGCGTAAAGTTTATTTTTACGATACCGGCTTACGCAATGCTTTGATTAATAATCTCAACCCGTTGGAATTGCGCCAAGATACCGGCGCGTTGTGGGAAAACTTCATGCTGGCCGAGCGTCTGAAGTATAATCAGTACCGGCAGGCGGATGTCAATGCATACTTTTGGCGCACGCAAGACAAGAGCGAAATTGATTATCTTGAAGAAGCGGGCGGCACTTTGTCGGCGTACGAGATTAAGTGGCGCAAGGATACAGCGCGCTGGCCTAAGGCGTTTCAGGGAGCGTATCCTCATGCGAAATTAGCAGTCATCCACCGAGGTAATTTTGGCGCTTTTGTCGGTCTGCCAACCGCGTAACTACCGTCTCCATGTCCAGGCTCAATCAAAAACGAAAAATCATTGCCCTGGCCGCGCTGGCGCTCGCGGCGCTGGGGGTATGGCTGCTAGCGCCGCAGCGTGAGCCGGGCTTTGTCTTGCCTAAAACATACTCGGAAAACCTGGAAATTAACCTGCACCAGCTCACTCTCGGCATCCAGCCGGTAGGCGCGGCCGCCTCGCTCCGGGTGGTTGATGCGTTGACGCGTAAGGTGGTCTACCCTGACGCATATCAGGCGACTGATATCGAGCTCACCGAGGAGCCGGGCAGGAAGATAAAAGAAGACATCATATTGAAACAGCCGGGACATCCCCAAGTCTTTAGGTATAAGTTACAAGGGTTGGAGAAATTTATCACAGAGTTTGATAGTAAGGGGAATTTGGTGTTTTACCGACATAACCCCCCTCAATCCCCCCTTACCTTAAGGGGGGGAGACAGGGGAGTGACTGAACTTGAGCGCGTGCTCACCATTCCCGCGCCACATATGATCGACAGCCAGGGTCAGCCAAGCTCCACTGATGACGTTGAGATGACTTTGCAAGGTGATACCTTGACGATTACCCCAAACCAGGAGTGGCTCGCCAGTCATAGTTATCCTATTATTCTAGATCCAACGTTAGAGATAGCAGTTTTGAATATTAATTCAGTCCCGACTGTCGGCGGACCATGGGAAGTCAGATTTACCACGATTGGCAAGGGCGACCTTATCATCCAGGGCGATCCGGAGAATACGGTGTACGGGGAGAATGTGGAAGCGGTGAGTTTGAAGTGCGGTGAGAAGGAGTGGTTTTTAGAAAACGAAAAAACCGCTAGTAATAGCGGTTATTCGGGGAAATCTAACTCGATGCAGAATCCCGGCTTGTCAACTGATTTAAAGTATAACGTATTGGCTGCTATTGTCAAGATAATTAATAAAACCGTGGAGGTGGGGGGAATTGAACCTCCAGTTCCCTGGTTGACAAGCCGGGAACCACACCGAGTCACCCCCACGGCATCGTTATTATATCACACAGCCTATGCGGCAGAAGTTGAACCGAATAATGTTTATGTCTTTGAAGGCTGGTCTTGCAATGAAACCGCCACCTGGACCGTGCGCGTCCTCAAGCCCGGGCATCACCACCAGATATTGTCCTTCAACGGACAGACCGCGGAAGCCTTCAATGATACCGTTTCCAATGCCTGGTGGAATGCCTCCTGGACCAAGCGGGTGAAAGTCACCCTGAATAATTCCTCACAGACCACTGGCTACAATAATTTTCCGGCTGCGGTTCTGCTTAATTCTGACCGGGTTAATTACGGCCAGATCAAAGATGCGGGCGAGGATATTCGTTTTGTGGACGCGGACAATGCAACCGAGCTTGATTACGAGATCGAAGATTGGGACGAGTCTGCTACCTCCACGGTGTGGGTGGAAGTGCCCAATATCACGGCCGCTTCCTCGACCGAGCACATCTGGATGTACTACGGTAATTCCGGAGCTGAAGACAATGCCACCACCACCGGCGTGTGGGATGACAATTTCAAAGGCGTGTGGCATTTGGGCGAGACCTCGGGCACGCGCGCGGATTCGACTAAATACAATAACGACATGGGACAGACCGGTACCGTCACTTCCGCTGCAGGCAAGCTCGGCACGGCGGCACATTTCGAGTCTGGTACTGGTGAATATCTTTCGATTGCGAGCGCCGTCGTCTCGGCCGAGCCGTTCAGGTTTTCCGCCTGGTCTAAGAGAGACGATACAACACATAATGCATTTATAGTCTCGGTGTACGATACGGGTGCGAATAATTATACCGTGCTCAATGACTGGTCTAATGAAAAGATTTACATGACCCAGCATGGTGCTGTGTATGCAGAAGCAGCGGCGGGAGGAAACTCTACCGTCGGTGCCTGGAACTACGCGGTCGGCACGGCGGCTTCGGCAACTGATAGGAAAGCGTACCGCGCGGGGGCCAATGAAGGCACGAACACTACTGACTCAAGCATTACCGGCGAAGACGGCACTGCTATTGGTTCGGCCTACCGCGGCTGTTGTAGCGGGCATGCGGTCTTTTTTACCGGTGAGATCGATGAAGTCCGTATTTCCGACATCACCCGTTCGACTGACTGGACCGCCTTTGAGTATTGCAACATGAACGACACCTGTGGCAGTTATGCCGCGGCCGAGAGCGCGCCGGCTCCGACTCTCTCTTCGGTCACGGACACGCCCGATCCGACCAATCCTGGCCGATCCGTCACCTTTAGCGTGGATTGGTCCGGCGGTACTGGTTCAGTGAAAGTCAAGATTTGCAAGACCGATGCGCTCTCTAGCCAGAACTGCACCGGCGGCTTTTGGGCTTCCTCGACGGCGTTTACCACGCTCGATCCTGAAAGGTTGACGTATGACGTCGTGGGCGGCGACGCTGGGCAGACTAGATCGTATTACGTGTTTGTTTGCGATAACAGCGCAGCGTGCTCCAGCTCCACGTCCGGGACGTTCAGCGTGAACGTTGTCAGCACGGTGCCTGATGTAAAAGTTAGAGGCGGCACCAAGGTGCGCGGCGGCACCAAGGTGCGGTAGAGGAATTGACCCGCATGGCACGGCGGCATGCGCGATCTCGCGGCTATCACAGTTTTTGCACGAACAATCCGAGCGTCAATCGCGCCGTATATGCGGCCAGACGAATCTCGATTATTCCGCTCACGCTCGGATGGCAATTTCTTGTGTAACGCGAGCGAGGAACTCCTGCCGTGTCATTTTTTTCTGCTCTTTTTCTCCCCGCACGCGCACCATGAGATCATCAGAATTTATCTCTCACCTGCCAAGAATACCCCGCAGCTCTGCTGCGGTTGGGTAATTCATTTTTTATGCGCGAGGGCGGTGAGAACAGAATTTTCTTTAGCGTAGCATAGTGCGGACGGATTTGAGCCGCCTGTTTTTGTTTTTGCAGCACTGCATTGAGCGCATGAGGAACCGCGAGCGCATGTTTCGGCAGAGCGACATCAATGATATCCAAGAATTTCGCCGGATGCGCAGTACTTAACAAGATCATAGGGCCTTGAAACGATTTTCCTTCTGCTGTTTCACGCCACCTCTCGATCGCGGTCCATCCCACTGCAGTGTGGGGGTCCATGACATAACGATACGTTGCATACACGTGTGCGATTGTGTTCAGCGTGGTTTCATCGTCCACCGAAGTGCTCCAGAGGTCGTGCCGCAGCCGCGCGAGCGCTACGTTGCCAGACGTGGCGGGCGCATGCTTATCGTGTGCATAGAAATCAAAGATGCGGACGATATTGCTCGGGTCTCCTACGTCCATCGCGTTTGACAAGGTGTGCACAGAAGGGCGTGGATGGAACTGTCCCGTGTTGAGGAATTCAGGGAGGATATTATTGGCATTCTCCGCAGCGATACATTGAGCCATCGGGACACCCATGCGTGCTGCAAGCATGCCGCCGGTGAGATTGCCAAGGTTGCCGCTGGGGACACAGAATACTATTTTTTTATGTGAGGAACGAATTTGTTTTTTTATTTGCAGGTACGCCCATATGTAGTAAAAAGATTGGGGAATCAAACGTCCGATGTTGATTGAATTTGCCGAGGTAAGAGCGATGCGATCACGTACCTCATCATCCGTAAATGCTTCCTTCACCATGTTCTGGCAATCATCGAAATTGCCCAGTACTTCGAGCGTTTCTACATTGCCGCCGAATGTCGTGAGTTGCTGTTCTTGCAGCGCGCTTACCTTGCCGGAGGGATAGAGGAGGATGACCCGTATGCCGGGTACGTTATGAAATCCCGCGGCCACAGCGCTGCCCGTGTCGCCCGAGGTGGCGACGAGGACGGTGAGAGGCGTATGCTGCGGTCGCAACGCGTGGAGCACTCTCCCGAGCCATTGGGCGGCAAAGTCTTTAAATGACAGCGTCGGACCGTGCCAGAGTTCGAGGATCGAGAGTCGGTCCGTGATAGACACGAGGGGCACTGGCCAAGTGTATGCTTCGTGGCAAGCCAGTCGCAGTGGTTCATTTTCGATTTCGTCTCCTATCCAACGTGTACTGAGCTGAAATGCCAATTCGGGATAGGAGAGATGCAGGAAATTTTTGATATTCTGCGGAACGAGGATGGGGATTTTCGCAGGCATGTAGAGGCCGCGATCAGGCGCTTGGCCTCGCATGAGTGCGCTGCGGAACGGGACGAGAGGCGAGTTTCGATTAGTGCTGTAGCATTGCATGGTCAGGAAAGTCGTTTTCTTATTTTTTGCAGAAATTTATCCTGCATACTTTGTTCGTCACGCGCAATTTCGTAGGGAAGTGTGACATCGGCGAGGGCTGTATAGCGTGCGGCGCGGAACTCTAAAAGCTCTGGATAGCAACGTTTCAGCGCGTCAATGGCGGGTTCGGATGGAAGTTTATAAAAACTATCGCCCCACACCACTGGCTTTGGGTCGGTCATGTAAATATGAAAAAGCTCATCCTTCACTTCCTGGCTCGCTTTGAGGTAAACGATGAGCGTTTGTTGTTTCATCCTATCAAGGATGTCGGGCGAAAGATAAATGACGCTTCCGGTGGTGTCAATGACGGCATTGGCTGCGCCGCATTCCTTGAGGAACGTAATGATTGAACGTTCTTCGAGTGTAAGATATTCAATGCAATGTTGCCAGTGCCGGGCTTCATATGGTTGCCCCATCCATTCCGCAACGCATTCAATTCCCATACCGGGAAGCGAGTCGAGCCTCGTTTCGATATAATGGTCGGAACAGTACCTGGTAAATCCCTGCATTTCCAGTTGGCGTGACCGGTAGGTTTTCCCCATGCCGGACATACCTATCAAAGTGATGGCCAACCGTTGTTCTTGTATGCATTGGTCGAATGCGGTGCGAGTAAGGAACATGCGGCTTTAGGAGAGATAGCCTCTCGCTTTCAGGAATTCCGCAGTGAGAATGGCCCCTCCTGCCGCGCCGCGGATCGTGTTATGGGAGAGGCCGATGAATTTCCAATGGAGGATGGGATCGGAGCGGAGGCGGCCGGCAGTGATCCCCATGCCATGTGCCGTATCACGATCTCGGCGCGTTTGCGGGCGGTTGTCTTCTTCAAAATAGGTAATGAATGGGTTTGGCGCGGAAGGGAGGTTGAGGTGTGCAAGCGGGTTTTGATAATTTCGCCAAGCGTTTATTATATCTTCTTCACTTGGTTTTTTCTCAAATAGCACGCTTACCGCAGCCATATGGCCGTCGCTTGCGGCGACGCGGATGCAGGTAGCGGAGATTACAGGCTCGGTCGCGGGAACGATTTTGCCTGCCTCGATGCGGCCGAGTATTTTCATGGGTTCTTCTTCCGTTTTTTTCTCTTCGCCGCCGATAAAGGGAATCACGTTATCGACCATCTCTGGCCACATGTCAAACGTTTTCCCGGCGCCGGAGATCGCCTGCAAGGTCACGACTTCAACTTTCAGTGGACGGAATGACTTGAGCGCATGGATAAGTGGGAGGTATGACTGGAGCGAGCAGTTTGGTTTCACCACAATGAACCCTTTTTCCCACCCTCGGTTTTTTTTCTGGATGGGGATAATGTCCGTATGGTCGGCATTTATTTCCGGCATAATCATGGGAACATCGGAGGTCCAGCGGTGGGCGGAGTTATTGGACACGACGGGAATGCGTCTGGCCGCATATGCGTTTTCTATTTCCACAATTTCTTCTTTTTCCAGGTCAAGGGCGGAGAAGACGAAATCAACGTCGCGCACCACGGCATCAATGTCGTTGTGTACCGCGCGTACGGTAAGGCGAGCGGCCGCTGCGGGGATAGGTTCATGCATGAGCCAGCGCCCCTCCACCGCTGCCGTATATGGTTTGCCCGCAGAGCGGGGAGATGCCGCAAGCGCGGTTACTTCGAACCATGGATGATTATTGAGCAATGTAATAAACCGCTGGCCCACCATGCCGGTGGCACCGAGAATTCCGACTCGTAGTTTGTCCATACGCATATCGTTAGGGGTTAGGTGAATAAGGTGCACACTTTCAAGATGTCAGCGAAGACGCCCGCAGCCGTCACCGCGGCGCCGGCGCCCGGGCCTTGGATGACCAGCGGACGGTCGTGGTATCGCTGCGTTCTCAATAGTATTAAGTTATCGGGCCCTTGCAGGCGGCCGAGGGGAGAATCGGCAGGCACGCCTTCGAGTCCGATGGTCACTTTCTCGCGTGTCATGCGGGCTACGAATCTCGGTTCTGATTTTTTCTGTTTCCAAACCCTCACTCTCCGAGCATATTCTTCATCAAGGTTTTTCAGACGTATGAGGTATGAGGGCACGTCTTGGACGCCTGCGATTTCATCGGGAGTTAATCCTTGTACGCAGATATCGGACAATTCAAGCCTCACGCCGATTTCACGCGCAAGGATGAGCGCTTTTCGCGCGACATCTATTCCGCCCAAATCATCTTGCGGGTGGGGTTCGGTATATCCTTTTTCTTTCGCTTCCGCAACGATCTGCGAGAAGGGTTTCTTCTGTTTCCCCAGCTCGGCACAGACATATCCCAATGTGCCGCTGAATGCGCCTTGGATTTCTTCTATCTCGTCACCTGTGGCGATCAGATCTTGAAGCGTGGATATCACCGGCAATCCTGCGCCGACCGTCGTTTCGTAGCGATAGCGTCGCGTATCCGCGTGCAGGGCGTGGTATGCATTCATCGTACCGGCCAGAGGTTTTTTATTTGACGTGACTACCTTTCCTCCTGCCGTAAGTATTTCCTGGTGAATGTCAGTGAGCGGGGCAGCGGTGACATCTATCACAATGGCGTGAGGCAGTTCCTTCAGCAGGGGACGTAATTGATTCCATCCTGTATAAGGCGAATGACGGGCATGTCCCTGATCGTAGCGGGTAATTTCCTTGGACGTTGCAACTGCGCAGTACGCAAGATCAATACCGTGCGTACTGCGCAGTGTGGCGCGCTGAAGACTGATCTGATGGAAGAGTTCCTTCCCGATGGTGCCGTGTCCGAGCTGAAGAAGGGGGATGGGGCGCATAGCGCATGTAGGATTACATCCAAACTTTCTTTGCCGCCGGAACGAGAGGAATTTTGATAAACTCTTTGTGGAGCACCTCCAGCGCCATTGCGCGATCAGCCTCAGTGATGACCGCTGAGATGCTTCGTTCCGACGACCCTTGTGCAATGGCAAGGATATTTATTTGCGTATTCCCCAACGCACCGAACACATGTCCTGAAATGCCCGGCGTTCCTTTCATGCCGTCGCCGATGACCGAAACGACACACACATTTTCCTCCATAATAATGCGCATTAATCCATCTTCAATCTCCCGTGCAAATTCTTTCGTCAGCGAGCTGATCGCCGTATTATTCTGTGTATGCTGAATCACCAGACAGATGCTTTGCTCCGACGAGCCTTGTGAGATCATAATAATATTGACTCCTGCCCGGCCCAGGGCGGTAAATACTTTCCCTGCCGAACCGGCGTGGCCGCTGAACGCACCTCCTTCCAGGTTTATCAAGGTAAGGCCGGTGCGCGTCGCAATTGTTTTGACCACTCCTTTCACGATCGGGGAGGTGCTACTGATACGTGTACCAGGCGCATGCGGCTCAAATGTGTTTTTTATCACGACAGGAATTTTCTTTTTGGCAACCGGCAGGAGGGTGAGTGGATGGAGGACTTTCGCGCCGAAGTAGGCCATTTCAGCCGCTTCTTCATAGGTGAGAGAGTCGATGACCCGTGCAGCGGGTATCATGCGTGGGTCGGCAGTCATCGCGCCGTTGACGTCTGTCCAAATTTCTACTCGTTCCGCACCAATACCGCTCCCAATGATGGTCGCGGTATAGTCTGATCCTCCGCGGTCAAGTGTGGTGGTCATGCCGTCGCTGGTTGCGGCAATGAAACCGGTGACCACGGGGACGTCCTGGAGGCCTTTTTTCCATGCTGCGAGTTTAGCTTCGGTTTCGCCGAAGAGCACGCGTGCGTTCCCAAAGTGATCGTCTGTCACGATGAGCGTCCGCGCATCCACCTCATGTGATGCTGCCCCTAAGGACCGAAGGAAGTACGGCATCAGCGCGCATATCATACGTTCACCAAAGCTTACCAACAGATCGCGCATACGCGTGATGCAGAAGCGGAAGGCCGCGATGGCATCGAGCACCTCCTGCAAATCTTCTGCAAGGGTCGTGAGGCGCGCGTCTGCCCGAGGCCGCTCCTCGGCGCCGAGTCCCTCCAGGAGCGAGCGGTACTTTGCAATGATCTCATCGTATGTCGTTTGATAGTTAGTGCCTGCCGCCGCCGCACTGCCAGCCTTCAACAGCGCATCGGTCACTCCGGACATTGCCGAGAGCACGACCACCTTTTCTTCCGTCTCATGGACGATGATGCGGGCAACGGTCTGGACACGCGCAAGGGCGCCGACCGATGAGCCGCCAAATTTCATGACTATCATATGCGTAATGATTTATTATTAACAATCTCAACGAATGCCATCATTGAATACGAACATCTTTTCGTTCTGCAATTTCTTGCTTTGCTCTCTGTATAAAGGTAGCCCTAGTCAGCCGTATTTGCTCTTTTTCTCCCCGCACGCGCACCATGAGCTCATTAGAATTTATTTCTTTGTCGCCGAAGACGAGCTGGTAGGGGATTTTTTCTCCCGATGCTTTGCGGATTTTTTGGCCGATAGTTTCGTTGGAATCGTCCACCGAGACGCGGATCCCTTCCTTTTTTAATTCATCGGCGAATGTGTGCGCCGGCTCGTTGTGATCCGTTTTCACCGGCAGCACCGCCACCTGCACGGGAGAAAGCCAGACCGGAAATGCGCCGGCATACCGTTCGATAAGATAGGCAAACGTGCGCTCCAGCGCGCCAATGGACGAGCGGTGGATGACTACCGGTTGTTCTTCTTCGCCTTTATCATTGGTAAAGGTAAGCGCAAACCTGGCAGGGAGGCAAAAATCATATTGTACCGTGAAGGCGGTATCTTCCTTCCCGTTCACATTGAGCATCTGCACATCGATCTTTGGCCCATAGAAGGCGGCTTCGTTTTCTGCTTCCACAAATGGTGCGTCGATTTCCTCGAGTACTTTTCGCAGTGTTGCTTCGCCGATTTCCCAATTTTTCGGATCGTCATAATACTTGTCCTTTTTGCTCCGGTCGCCGAGTGACAATCTGAACCAATAATCTGTTCCTCGCGCAAGACCTAATGTTTTAGCGACATAGTCAATGAGGTCAATCACTTCTTTCACGACGCTTGCCGCCTGGTTGCGTGCGCAGAACATATGCGAGTCGGCAAGGCAGAAACTGCGCACCCGCAAAAGTCCCATCAGCTCACCTGATTGTTCATAGCGATAGAGTTTCGCCACCTCTGCCATGCGGAGCGGAAGTTCGCGGTAACTGTGTTTTTTGCTTTTGTAGAGAATGAAATGATGCGGGCAGGTCATGGGGCGGAGCACCAGGCGCTCATCGTCCACTTCCATCACCGGATACATTGAATCTTTGTAGTAGGGATAGTGACCGGAGATTTCGTAGAGCTTCACACGCGCAAGATCGGGCGTGCGGACGTGGACATAGCCGCGTTTTATTTCTTCGTCCACGACAAACCGTTCGAGCTCCCGATATATCGTGGTACCTTTTTCTGTGAAGAGCGGAAGCCCCGGCCCCACTTCATCCGCAAATACAAAGAGGCCGAGCTCTTTGCCGAGTTTTTTATGATCGCGCTTTTTGGCCTCTTCCCGGCGATGTAAATACTCCTCTAACTTTTCTTTTGTCGGGAAGGCCGTGCCGTAGATGCGGGTGAGCATCTTGTTTTTTTCCGATCCGCGCCAGTACGCACCGGCGACCGAGAGGAGTTT
>Ga0209343_10004547_pt1 | contig 17106 bp, 15 predicted proteins | sample RifCSPlowO2_02_FD_184026 | JGI IMG/M metagenome (GOLD analysis project Ga0209343, IMG submission 184026) | Groundwater microbial communities from Rifle, Colorado - Rifle CSP2_plank lowO2_0.2 (SPAdes) (version 2) | ecosystem: Environmental > Aquatic > Deep subsurface > Groundwater | place... | reverse complement strand
AGGGGAGGGAGCGAGTTCCTTCCCCTTCAGGGGGAAGGTTAGGATTAACCAGCGACTTGGCTGCGGTCTTGTGCAGCCTAGTCGAATGGCTAGTTGTTTCATCCAGGGGGTGGGTTTCTCTGTCCTCTGTCCTCTGTCCTCTGATGAGATACATCCCCTTGATGATGCCCTCTTCCGCGCCCTTCGGCATCGCCGGATGCGCGTAGTTCTCGTTCATCACCGTGACGTAATAGAACCGGTTCTGCTGCTCGACATACATGCGGCGCATGCCGTCCTGAATGATGACCGCCAGTTCATAGGCAAAGGCCGGATCGTAGGATACGCAGTTGGGAATCAGCGCGGCCTGCAGGTGGCTGTGCCCGTCCTGATGCTGCAACCCTTCACCGTTCAATGTGGTGCGCCCGGCGGTGCCGCCGATCAGGAAACCGCGCGCCAGCATGTCGCCCGCCGCCCATGCCAGATCGCCGATGCGCTGGAAACCGAACATCGAGTAATAAATGTAGAACGGGATCGTCGCCGTGCCGTGGTTTGCATAGGCGGTTGCGGCGGCGATCCACGAGGACATCGCCCCCGCCTCGCTGATGCCTTCCTGCAGGATCTGGCCATGCTCGTCTTCCCTGTAATACATCAGCTGGTCGGCATCCTGCGGGGTATAGAGCTGCCCCACCTGCGAGAAAATGCCGATCTGGCGGAACAACCCGTCCATGCCGAAGGTGCGCGCCTCGTCCGGTACGATCGGCACGATCCGTTTGCCGATGTGCTTGTCCTTGACCAGAATGCCGAGCAGGCGCATGAACGCCATGGTGGTCGAGATTTCGCGGTCTTCGGTGCCTTTCAGCAGCACCTCGAATACATCCAGTTCCGGCACCTGCAGAGGCTCGCTGACGGGCTTGCGTGCCGGCAGCGTACCCAGCGCCGCGATGCGCTCTTTGAGATATTTCATTTCCAGGCTGTCATCCGGCGGCCGGTAGAAACTCAAGCTGTCCACTTGCGCGTCGGTCAGCGGAATATTGAAACGGTCGCGGAATTTTCGCAGCGAATCCACATCCATCTTCTTCTGCTGGTGGGTCGGATTCTGCGCCTCGCCGGACGCGCCCATACCGTAGCCTTTCACCGTTTTGGCGAGAATCACGGTCGGCTGGCCGGTGTGTTTGACCGCCTCCGCATAGGCCGCGTACACCTTGTACGGATCGTGGCCGCCGCGGTTCAGCCGCCACAGCTCCTCGTCGGACATGTCCGCGACCATTTCCAGCAATTCCGGATACTTGCCGAAAAAATGCTCGCGAACATACGCGCCGTCCTTGGACTTGTAGGTCTGGTAATCGCCGTCCACCGTTTCCTGCATGCGCTGCAGCAGCAGACCGTTCCTGTCCTTGGCGAACAAACGATCCCAATGCCGGCCCCATACCACCTTGATGACATTCCAACCCGCACCGCGAAACACGCCTTCCAGCTCCTGGATGATCTTGCCGTTGCCGCGCACCGGGCCGTCGAGGCGTTGCAGGTTGCAGTTGACGACGAAAATCAAGTTGTCGAGCTTCTCACGCCCCGCCAGCGAAATCGCCCCCAGCGATTCCGGCTCGTCGGTCTCGCCGTCGCCGAGGAATGCCCACACCTTGCGCCCGGCCGTCTGCGCAATGCCGCGATGCTCCAGATAGCGCATGAAGTGCGCCTGGTAAATCGCCATCAGCGGCCCGAGCCCCATCGACACGGTCGAGAACTGCCAGAAGTCCGGCATCAGCCACGGATGCGGGTAGGAGGACAGGCCGCCGCCCTCGGACTCCTGGCGGAATTTGTGCATCATCTCCTCGCCGATGCGCCCTTCGAGGAAGGCGCGCGCATACATGCCGGGCGAGGAGTGTCCCTGGAAATACACCAGATCGCCGCCGTGATCGTCGGTTTTGCCGTGAAAGAAATGATTGATTCCCACGTCATACAGCGTCGCCGCCGAGGCAAAGGTCGCGATGTGGCCGCCCAGTCCGGAAGATTCGTGGTTGGCGTTCAGCACCAGTGCCGTCGCGTTCCAGCGCGTCAGCGCACGGATATGGTGTTCCAGTTCGTGATTGCCCGGCGAGCGCTGCTCCCTTTCCGGGGAAATAGTGTTGCAATACGGCGTGGTCACGCTGAACGGCACACATGCGCCCGCACCGCAGGCCTTGCCGGTCAGTTGCTCAAGCAGGAAAAGCGCGCGCTCTGTACCTTCTTTCTCCAGCACCGACTCGAACGCATCCAGCCATTCCTGAGTTTCCTGCGGATCACTATCGGGTAAGTTCGCCAATTTTCCGCTCCCTCGTCGCCGTTAAGACATTCAACGGAAATATCTGAAATTACGATGCGTTCGATTGCGCCGCACAATCAATTGATTCCTGTTCGGTAATAACCCATTCGACTTTTACGTCAGTGGCTTCCTGCGGCAGCGCTTCCACAATCTGCAGCGCAAACGCCGCGGCAACCAGCACGGGCCGTTGCGTCATGGATGCAAGCAGCTTGTCGTAATACCCGCCGCCATAGCCCAGCCGCGCGCCGTCGCGGGTAAACGCTACACCCGGCAGCAAGGCGAATTCTACCTCATCCGGCGCAGACAGCTTCTCGCAACGCTCCACCACCGGCTCGCGTATCCCCCACAATCCTGTCGCCAACTGATTCTCCAGATCGTCCACCCAATACAGGTCAAGATGGTTGGTGTGGCGATTCACCTTGGGCAATGCCAGCCGCTTGCCTTCCGCCAGCACATGTTCGATCCACAACTCGCTGGCGAATTCCGCGCCGAAATTCATGTAGCCCAGCACCGCTTCGGATTGCAGGTACGCGGGCAATTGCAGCAGCCGTGCGGTGATCGCCGCGCTGTGTGCGGCGCGTGTATCGGCAGGAAGCTGCTCGCGCTGCGCCAGAATGGATTTACGGATGGTTGGTTTCATGCGATCAGGATACACAATTTCATACCGCCGACCAGTTCACCGCGCCGCTGTACGCCGTACCCAGCACGATCAGGCCGAACACGATGCGGTACCAGGCGAACACCACAAAGGTGTGGTGGGAAATGAAACGGATGAAACCCTTCACCGCCCACATCGCGGCGAGGAACGAGGCGACGAAGCCCACCGCGAACACCGGCAGATCGTCCGCGCGCAGCAGATCCCAGTTCCGGTAGAGGTCGTAGGCGGTCGCCGCGAACATCGTCGGGATGGCGAGGAAAAAGGAGAACTCTGCCGCCGCCTTGCGCGACAGGCCGAAGACCAGCCCGCCCATGATGGTCGCACCCGAGCGCGAAGTGCCGGGGATCATCGCCAGCGCCTGCGCGAAACCCACCTTGAGCGCATCCGGCCAGCGCATTTCGTCCACCGAATTGATGCGCGGATGGTAGGCGCGCTTTTCCACGTAAAGAATGATGACGCCGCCGACGATCAGCGCGGTCGCCACGGTGATCGGGTTGAATAGTAGCGCCTTGATCGTGGAATGGAACATCAGCCCCAGCACCGCTGCCGGCAAAAAGCCGATGAACAGCATCGCGGCAAAGCGCTGCGACGGCGCATCGCTCGGCAGCCCGACCACCATCTTCGTCAGGCGCTCGCGGTAATCCCAGCACACCGCAAGAATCGCCGCGAGCTGGATCACGATCTTGAACACCTTGCTGGTCTCGTCGTTATAGTCGAGCAGGTCGCCAAGAATAATCAGATGGCCGGTAGATGAGATTGGCAGGAACTCGGTGAGTCCCTCGACGATGCCGAGGATAAGAGCCTTGAAAAGAAGAGTGATGTCCATATAGCCCCGTCATTCCCGCGCATAACCAGCGGCTTTGCTGGCGTAGTTTGCCAGCTTAGCCGAATGGCTAGTAGTTTTATCAGGCGGGAATCCAGTCATTTTTCCGGTCGTAGCAAAAACAGCCACGATCATTTTTTCCGGGTCACAGCACTCTGCTGGCGCAGCCACTCCAGCCCGCCGCTCGCCTGCCACAAATCGAAATGATCCTGTCGGTAATACCAGGCTTCGTCCTTGCCGCCCACACTCACCAAGCCATCCCGCAAGCGCGGCTGCTTGGGCTTGCTCTCCAGCAGCATTTTCGCGATTTCTGGATAGTGTTTGCGCGCTTCTTTCAATGCGCTTTGTGCGGCCTGCTCCTGATGATCCATGAATAAGGCCAGCGCCGCGCCGTACTGCACGGGCCCCATGTCGTCGGGATAGCGTTCCGCCAGTGCCAGCGCATCCTTGACGCGATTCAGGCGCAAATAGTCGTGCATCAGGAAGTCGCGCATTCCCTGATTGTCGTTCGGGTTGAGAGTCAGCACCATCCACTCCGCCACGCGCGCGGCTTCTGCCGTGTTGTGGGTGAGGCGCAGTATGCCGGCCAATCTCTGCAACACGCTCAAGGCGGGGCGGTTTTCATGCCAGCCCCATTCGAACTTGAGTTCCGTTGCCTGGTAGCGCGCGAGGATCATGCACAGCAACGCTTCTGCATGGCGCAACACGGGCAGCAGCACGACTTCCTCGAAGCCGTGCGAAATGCGTTCATTTTCCACTGCCTCCAGCCAGCTATCGAGAATCTCGAAAGACTGCCAGGCCAGCGGATTGCGCTCCAGCCACTCGATGTCGTCTTCCAGCGACTGCGCGTATTCGCCCTGCACCTCCCACTGCGCAATCAGGCTCTGCAATTTGTTGTCCGGCTGCAACGGCCCGGCGCTGCCCTGCATCGGCTTCAGTGTGTAGTGGCATTCCGGCGGCGGTAGGCGCTCGACGAGCGTCACCAGTGCCTCGCCGGAAGAACCGAGATTCCTCGCAATGCCGGTCATGGCGTCCGCAACCTTGCCCTGCGCCACCCCGCGCAAAAACTCGATCAGCGGCCCGTGGCTGAAATCCTTGTCGTGCGCCAGGCGCGCCACCCAGAATTTCGCACGCTCTGCCGCGCGCTGCTTCTCGTCCTGCCCGAGCAGCATGGTGATCTCCAGATGTGACAGCGCAGGATCGTTGGGCGCAAAACGCTGCAACTCCTGAAACAATGCCCAAGCCTCGGGATACTCCTGGCGATCGGCGAGGATGCAACAGCGGCGCTGCATCGCCGCCACGCGAATATGCTTGTTGCGCGCGGTCGAGCCACGCTCCAGCAGCTTTTTCTTTTTCAGCGGGTTGCCCAGTTCATCGTAACAATCCAGCAGGCAATCGAAGGCGGGCTCCGCGCGCTCGTCGCGCTGGTCGATGTCGGCAAGCAACCCTTCCAGCAGCTTCGCCGCATCCTGCGCGCGCCCCTCATCCATCCACTGGCGCGCGACATACTCCAGTTCCTCCGGCGACAGGTATTCGTAGGGCAGTGCCGCGCGCTGTTTGGCCGTCAGGTTGTCCAGCACGAAAGGCAGCACGCTCAGGTTGGGAAACAGGTTGTGATCCGGCTCCATGCGCAAACAGCATTGTTTGTACTTGCGCCCCGAGCCGCACGGGCAGGGCGCATTGCGTTCCGGTTTGGGCAGGGCGCGCGGGCGGAAATGGTTTACAGGCAAGGGGGTGCGGTTCCAGATGTAACGCGCGAAAAACGACATGAAACTGCGCATCGCTTCGGGATGGCCGCCGAACTGCCGAAAAAACCCGGGCGCGATCTGCTGCGCGTACTCGCCGAACCAGCGCAGGAAAGCATCCGGATCTTCGGATTTGAGGATGAAGGCCACCGAACGGTCAAGCAGAAAACTTAAATCGTCGTTGGCGTCGGAGAGGGTCGAGTTTTTCATGATATGTAGAGCCAATAACAAAGTCGTAATTATAGCCGCACCAAACACACGGCTTTGCCAAAAAGAATCACTTTTGCGTTTCCCATGAATTCATTTCGTACACATGCTGCAAACAGAACTTCCTTGGCGACAGCGACTTGATTTGAGACATCATCGCTGGCCTAATTGGCTCCATAATATGAGCCAATTAAGGAGCCATAAAATGGCAATGGAAACGATACTGTCCGACTTGTCGGTCAGCATGACGGAATTCAAGAAAAATCCCAATGAGGCGCTCAGGGAATCGGGCGGACAAGGCTACCGTTTGGTGTACATGGTCGAAGACGATGAATTGGTTGTACTGGTGCTGTCTGTCGGCAAGCGTGGAGACGATGCCGCATATCGGGCGGCAGCAAAACGTATTAAATAGCCCAAAAGGAAAAGTGCCGATAAACGCATTTGGCGAGGCTGAGAAATATCCTTTGAGATGGCACACATATCCACAACGTGCGTAAAAATGACGTACAATATCCACATCGTTATTCGGGAGAGACTGCCATGTCTGCCAGCATTACCAATGAATCGTCGCGAATCAATTTGCGCGCCAGCGCCGACGCCAAAGCCATGATCGAACGCGCCGCCGCGTTAATGGGGACAACCGTTTCCGGTTTCATGCTGCAGAACGCATACGAGGCGGCGCGCCGCGTTGTCTCGGACTACGACACACTGATGCTCACCCAGCGGGACTTTGAGGCATTCGCCTCGTCAATGGAACATCCGCCCAAACCCAGGGCCGCATTGCGCAAACTCATGGCGCGCCCGTAAACGTGGCGGTCATCCGGCTGCTCGGCAAACAGCACAGCCGCGACGGGTTTGACTGCGGCGACGCGGCGCTGAACGAATTTTTGCAGCGCCAGGCGGGCCAGCAACAACGGCGCGGCTTTGGCAAAACCTATGTGGCGCTTGACGGCGACGGCGCAACAGTCATCGGTTTTGTCACCGTCAGTGCGGGACAAATTGCCACGGCATCGCTCACCGCACAGTCGAAATTACCGCGCCATCCCGCCCCCATTCTGCGCATTGGCCGGTTAGCGGTGGATGTCCGCCATCATGGAAAAGGCACCGGCCAGGATTTGCTGGCGTTCGCTTTGCGCTTGGCTGTGGAATTCTCACAACGCGTGGGGCTGTACGCCGTCGTGGTCGATGCCAAACACGACAAGGCCAAGGTGTTTTATACCAGGCTGGGATTCATTGCCTGCATCGATAGCCCGCTGTCGCTGTATCTGCCTGTTGCCACGCTGGAGCAGGCTGTCGTTAACTGATTGGATATGGTTGATGAGTAAGGAATTGGTTGAAGAGATTCGCTAAATGAGCTTTGAGTAAGGCCAGGCCAATAATGAAACCGTTAGGCATGCACAATTTATGGCGAACTGGTTTGAAAAATCCGGTTTGCCGGCACGTAGTCTTACCGGCGCTAATGGATGGAAATTTCAATTGTTCGTCCGTGAGAACCAAAAAAGTGCGTACATCGCACTCGGACCAGTCGAGCTTAAACAGTACGAAGGGGACAAACCAATATCAATTATTTGGAAGCTAAAATACGCGATGCCTATTGAGATATTTCGGCGGTTCAGTGTGTTGAGAGGCGGGTGAGCCAAGTGATTAACAAATGTTTGCAGGGCGCGATTTATCGTCAGAGATTTTCTTTCTCGCCATCGCAACGAGATATTTATTGATGCCGCAGGCCAGTAAACTTCTACCCGCAAAGGAAGGATTTATGATTACTCCGGTCGTGCTTCACGAAGACGCTTTCTATGAGTATTTCAAACCATATCGCCACCCTGATGCGTGCCACGACATTTGGGGTGGATTGCTGCGCGGCGAAGTCGCGCACGTCCTGGGAGATTTTCATCGAGCAGAAACTCGGGCCGCACATCGAGCAGAAGTGCGCGACCTTGTCGGCCTGCTGTTGGCGCTGATGCAGGAGTTGGGTCACAACAGATATGCCTTCCTCCGTAGCCCCGACATCACAGTTGGGCACCGTTCCATTCTCTCGGTACTTGTGCGCAATTACCGAAACTATGGAACAATGCCGGCATGAACTCCACTGAACGCCATATTCAAACTCTTCTGCGCCGGGCCGGCACGGCGCGCTCGCGGGAACTCGTCGCGGCCGGCATCACCCGCAGCCAGCTTTCGCGCATGGTGGCTGCGGGCCAACTGGTGCGCGTGGCACGCGGACTGTACGCCATGCCCGGCTACCAGAGTGGTGAACACGGCGCGCTGGTAACGGTTGCGAAGCGTGCGCCCGGTGTGCTGTTCTGCCTGCTTACGGCGCTGCGCATTCATGATCTGACGACACAGGCGCCGTTCGAGGTCTGGATCGCCATCGGCAACAAGGATCATCCGCCACGGCTGGACTATCCGCCGCTGCGCACGGTGCGTTTTTCCGATGCTGCACTGTCAGCCGGGGTAGAGACGCGCCGGGTCGATGGCGCGAAGGTGAGAGTAACCAGTGTGGCCAAGACGGTGGCGGACTGCTTCAAGTTCCGCAACAAGATCGGGCTGGATGTGGCGCTGGAGGCGCTGCGCGAGGCACGTCGCGCGAAGAAGGCAAGTGCCGATGAGCTGTGGCGTTATGCGAAGATCAACCGCGTGACTAATGTGATGCGCCCGTATCTGGAGGCGGTGGCGTGACCGTGGGTTTGGTCGCGTCGATTCATGTCCGGCTATTGAATCTGGCCAAGGCGCGCGACGAGGATTTTAATATGATCCTGACGCGCTATGCGATCGAGCGCTTTCTTTATCGTTTATCCATTGGGCCAGAGCGTGAGGCATTTTGGCTGAAAGGGGCGCTGCTGTTCGACCTGTGGTTCGACGTACCGCATCGGCCAACGCGTGACGCGGATTTTCTCGGCTTTGGTCCGGCAGATGCCGAGGCGCTGGCGAATACGATTCGTGAAATCTGCGGCGTCGCCGCAGATGATGGCATGGAGTTCGACCCCGCTTCGATCACTATCGAGGAAATCCGTGAAGATGCCCACTATGGTGGCTTGCGCGTGCGGTTAGTGAGCAGGCTTGGTAATGCGCGCTGCACGGTGCAGCTCGACGTGGGTTATGGCGATGCGGTAACGCCGGGGCCGGCGGAGGCGATTTATCCGACTCTGCTGGACGATCAGCCACCGCCACGCTTGCGCGTCTACCCGCGCGCGGCAGTGGCGGCTGAGAAACTGGAGGCAATAGTGAGTCTCGGTATGGCTAACAGCAGGATGAAGGACTACTTCGATCTGCGTGCCTTGGCGCTCGAAGGTGTGCTGGATGCCCGGCTATTGGGTAATGCGATCGCGGCAACGTTTCAGCGCCGCGGAACGGTAGTGCCCGTGGATATGCCGCTCGGGCTGAGTGATGAGTTTGCGCGCAACGCTGCAAAGCAAGCCCAGTGGAAGGCATTCCTTGGCAAAAACCGGCTCGATGCGCCGACGCTTGATGAAGTCATTGGTGAGGTTCGCCGTTTCGTAATTGAACCATTGAAGTTGGCGCGGCATGGGAAGGGGAGACCCTGACGGCGCCAAGCTCGAATTGTTTCCAGACATGCAAACGACGCATCCATTAAGAACAGCCTTTGAGATGAATTGCAACACCCAAAACACGGCTTTGTCCGCTATGCGGAGTTATCTGACAAGCTGGATCCCGGCACCCTAACCTCAATCCTCTGGGTGAAACAACTAGTGTCGCGTCACGTATAAAATGACGGATGCAATGTTTTACTATACCAAAACCGAAAACTGCCCCATCCCCCTCCTAGCCTCCCCCTTGAAGGGGGAGGAACTTGGCTCCCTCCCCTTCAAGGGGGAGGGTTGGGGTGGGGATGGGGGTGAATGGCGCCACGCGTACGGCAAATCATGCGTGACGCGACACTAGCCATTCGACCAGACTGCAAAAGACCGCAGCCAAGTCGCTGGTTATCTCGCAAGCGATAGAGGGCAGGCCGGAATGACGAGCTTTTGAGGAGCCCTTAAGCCTTGCTATACAACTGACTTCCCCGCTTCACGAACTCCACCGCCTTCTGTTCCATGCCTTTGCTGAGCGCGGTCTGTTCGTCCACGCCCTGCTGCGCGGCGAAGTCGCGCACGTCCTGCGAGATTTTCATCGAGCAGAAGCTCGGGCCGCACATCGAACAGAAATGCGCGACCTTGGCGGATTCCTTGGGCAGGGTTTCGTCGTGGAATTCGCGCGCCTTGTTCGGGTCGAGGCCAAGGTTGAACTGGTCTTCCCACCTGAATTCAAAACGTGCCTTGGACAGCGCATTGTCACGCACCTGCGCGCCGGGGTGTCCCTTGGCGAGATCGGCGGCGTGCGCGGCGATCTTGTAGGTGATGATGCCTTCCTTGACGTCATCCTTGTCCGGCAATCCCAGATGCTCTTTCGGCGTGACGTAGCACAGCATCGCGGTGCCGAACCAGCCGATCATCGCCGCACCGATGGCGCTGGTGATGTGGTCGTAGCCGGGCGCGATGTCCATGGTCAAAGGACCGAGCGTGTAGAACGGTGCTTCGTGACACCACTTGAGTTGCAGCTCCATGTTCTCCTTGATCATGTGCATCGGCACATGGCCGGGGCCTTCGATCATCACCTGCACGTCGTGCTTCCACGCGACCTGCGTGAGCTCGCCCAGCGTTTTCAATTCGCCCAGTTGCGCTTCGTCGTTGGCATCGTAGATCGAGCCGGGGCGCAGGCCGTCGCCGAGGCTGAACGCCACGTCGTAGGCCTTCATGATTTCGCAGATGTCCTCGAAATGGGTGTAGAGGAAACTTTCCCTGTGGTGCGCGAGACACCATTTCGCCATGATCGAGCCGCCGCGCGATACGATGCCGGTCAGACGTTTCGCGGTCATCGGCACATAGCGCAGCAGCACGCCGGCGTGAATGGTGAAATAGTCCACGCCCTGCTCGGCCTGCTCGATCAGCGTGTCGCGGAATATTTCCCAGGTCAGGTCTTCGGCCTTGCCGTCCACCTTTTCCAGCGCCTGATAAATCGGCACCGTGCCGATCGGCACCGGCGAGTTGCGCATGATCCATTCGCGCGTCTCGTGAATGTGCTTGCCGGTGGACAGGTCCATCACGGTGTCGCCGCCCCAGCGGATCGCCCAAGTCATTTTCTCGACTTCTTCCTGAATGCTGGAACCGAGCGCCGAGTTGCCGATGTTGGCGTTGATCTTGACCAGAAAATTGCGCCCGATAATCATCGGCTCGACTTCGGGGTGGTTGATGTTGGCTGGGATGATGGCGCGGCCGCGGGCGACTTCGTCGCGCACGAATTCCGGCGTGATCTGGTTGAACAGAGACTCGCGCAGCGAGCCTGCGTCCCTCTCGCCCGCTTGCGGGAGAGAGTTGGGAGAGAGGGAGCGGGCTTGCCCGCCGGGGATGCTTGCGCCGAAACTTTCACCGGGATGCTGTTGCAGCATCATTTCCGAAAGCCCCTCGCGGCGCTGGTTCTCCCTGATGGCGATGTATTCCATCTCCGGCGTGATGATGCCCCGGCGCGCGTAGTGCATCTGCGTGATGTTCATGCCCGCCTTGGCGCGACGCGGCGCGCGCTTGAGGTTGAAGCGCAATGCCGCCAGTTCGGGATCGTTCAGGCGCTGCCGGCCGTATTCGGAAGAAAGTTTGTCCAGCGTTTCGGTGTCGCCGCGTTCGGTGATCCAGCCTTCGCGCAACGCGGGCAGCCCGGAGCGTATGTCGATTTTCGCCGCCGGATCGGTATAGGGGCCGGAACAGTCGTACACATAAATCGGCGGATTTTTTTCCGCGCCCATTCCGGCGGGCGTGTCGGCCTGCGAAATTTCGCGCATCGGCACGCGGATGTCGGGACGCGAGCCTTCGACATACACCTTGCGCGAATTTGGCAACGGCTGGATCGCCGCCGCATCCACATGGGCGGCTTCAGCGATAAATTGGGGATTGGCGTTCATTCGGTGTGCTCCAAAATTCAGGAAGCACCACAAGGAGCTTCCCTTCGCGGCATTATCCGCACAGGTTCAAAGGGTATATCTCACTTCGCTTTTTTGATATTTGCGAAGACCCCCAGCGAGGGATGCAAGGTACTGGAAAGGCAGGCGTAACGCAAGCCGCACAAATCATTGCAACCGATGCCGCATCCCGCGTGGGATGATTGCGCCGCTAATGCTCGGACTGTGGGTGACTCATCAAGCGGTCGATGTAGGCAATCGAGACAGCAGAAACAATAAAAGTCATGTGTATGATGGTCTGCCACAACAGGGTTTTCTCTTCCATGTTGGGTGCATTGATGAATGATTTCAGCAGGTGGATGGAGGAAATTCCGATGATGGCCGTGGCGAGTTTCACTTTCAGCACGTTGGCATTGACGTGTGACAGCCATTCCGGCTCGTCCGGGTGCCCTTCCAGATTAAGGCGCGACACGAAAGTTTCGTAGCCGCCGACAATGACCATGATGAGCAGGTTGGAAATCATCACCACGTCGATCAGCCCCAGCACAATGAGCATGATCGCCTCTTCGGTGAGGCTCATGGTGCCCACGACCAGGTGCTCCAGCTCGACCATGAAATGCACTACATAGACGCACTGGGCGATGATCAGGCCGAGATAAAGCGGGACTTGCAGCCAGCGGCTGCCGAACAGGACGGTCGAGAGCACTTTACCGCGTCGCGCGGCGGGTGGAATGGAGGCGGGTGTAGTCATGGTGTCGTATTGGGGTCGTTGCAAAAATTTGCGCAATTCTAACGGATAGCTGCGAATTACGGCAGCCTAAATCCCGTCCGCCCCCGCGGATAGTCGCTTGCGTTTATAATCCGCCATCTTCAGAAAGCCGAGCCATGAATTTGTTGAATATTGTCATTCTCGCCGCCGGCAAGGGCACGCGCATGTATTCGGAAAAGCCCAAGGTGCTGCATGCGCTGGCGGGCAAACCGCTGCTTCAGCATGTGCTGGACTGCGCGGTCGCGCTCCGGCCGCAGCAGATTTGCGTGGTGTACGGGCATGGCGGCGAAGCCGTACCGCAGGCGATGCAGCAGTACCCGGCGAAGTTCGTCATTCAGGAACCGCAGCTCGGCACCGGCCATGCGGTGCAGCAGGCCATGCCGCTTCTGGCAGACGATGGCCGGACGCTGGTGTTGTACGGCGACGTGCCGCTGATTCAGCACGGCACCCTGCACCAGATGCAGCAGGCGGGCGACGGGCTGGTGTTGCTCACCGTCAATCTCGATAACCCGACAGGCTACGGGCGCATCGTGCGCAACGCGCAGGGCGATGTGCTCGGCATCGTCGAGGAAAAGGATGCGTCGCCCGGGCAGCGCGAAATCCGGGAAGTGAATACCGGCATCCTGCTGGCGCCGACCGGCAAGCTGCGCGAATGGCTGGCAAACTTGCAGAACAACAATTCGCAGGGCGAGTACTACCTGACCGATATCGTCGGCATGGCGGTGCAGCAGGGCATCGCGGTGCATATCGTACAACCCGCACATGAGTGGGAAATTCACGGCATCAACAGCAAGGCGCAACTGGCGGCGCTGGAGCGCGTCTGGCAGCAGATCGAGACACACCGGCTGCTGGCGCACGGCGTGACGCTGGCCGATCCGGCGCGCATCGACGTGCGCGGCAGGCTGAATTGCGGGCGCGATGTCGAGATCGATATCGGCTGCATCTTCGAAGGCGATGTATCGCTGGGTAATAACGTGCATGTGGGCGCATACAGCATCATCAGAAACGCCAGCATCGCCGACGGCGCACGCATCGCGCCGTACAGCCTGATCGACAGCAGCGAAGTGGGCGCCAACTGCCATATCGGCCCGTATGCGCGCCTGCGCCCCGGTACGCGGTTGCACGACGATGTGCACATCGGCAATTTCGTCGAGGTCAAGAACAGCGAGATCGCGCAGGGCAGCAAGGCCAACCACCTCAGCTATATCGGCGACAGCACGGTTGGCAGCCGCGTCAACATCGGCGCGGGCACCATTACCTGCAACTACGACGGCGCGAACAAATACCGCACCGTCATCGAGGACGATGTGTTTATCGGTTCGGCCACGCAACTGGTCGCGCCGGTGACGGTAGGCAGGGGCGCAACCATCGGCGCCGGCTCGACCATCACCAAGGACACACCAGCAGGAGAGCTTACCCTGTCGCGCAGCAAGCAGACGACCATCAAGGGATGGAAAAGGCCAACCAAACAAGTGAAAGGTGAAATGTGAAACCAGCCGTTGTAGGTGCGAATTTATTCGCACCCGATTCATCATGCGTGCGAATGAATTCGCACCTACACGCTACCCGCTCCGCCAGAAGAATGAGGGGGGCGGTGCGCTTCTCCCCCTTCCCCCTTCTCACTTCCCCCTTCTCCGAGGTTTAAAAATGTGCGGAATCGTCGGCGCAATCGCGCAGCGCAATGTGGTGCCGATCCTGCTGGAGGGGCTGCAACGCCTGGAATATCGCGGCTATGACTCGGCCGGACTGGCGGTGGTGAACAGCGGCCAATTGCAACTGGTGCGCAGCACCGGGAGGGTGGCCGAACTTACCGAGAAAAGCGCCGCGACCCATGGCCTGATCGGCATCGCGCATACGCGCTGGGCGACGCACGGCGTGCCGAGTGAACGCAACGCGCATCCGCATATCAGCAAAAATCACATTGCGGTGGTGCATAACGGCATCATCGAGAATTACGAAGCGCTGCGCACGCGCCTGACCGCGGCAGGCTATGAGTTTACTTCCGATACCGACACCGAGGTCATCGCCCACTTGGTTCACAGCCATTACGCGCGCGGCAATTCGCTGCTGGCCGCAACGCAGGCCGCGCTGGCCGAGCTGGTGGGCGCCTATGCCATCTGCGTGATCGCGGCGGACGATCCGGAGCGGCTGATCTGCGCGCGGCGCGGCAGCCCGCTGCTGCTCGGCGTGGGCATCGAAGAACATTTCGTCGCCTCGGATGTTTCCGCGCTGCTGCCGGTAACGCGCCAGGTGGTGTATCTCGAGGAAGGCGACGTGGTCGAACTGCTGCGGCGCAGTTACCGCATCTTCGATGCGCAGGGAACACTGGTCGAACGCGCCGTGCAACTCAGCGAACTGAGCAACGAAAGCGTCGAGCTTGGCCAGTACCGCCACTACATGCAGAAGGAAATTCACGAGCAACCGCAGGCATTGGCGAATACGCTCGAATCGGTGTGCAACAGCCATTCGCTGGTGCCGGGCATTTTCGGCGCGGAAGCGGCGGCAACTTTTGCCGACATCGACAGCATCCTGATCCTGGCCTGCGGCACCAGCCACCATGCCGGACTGGTAGCGCGCTACTGGCTGGAGGCAATCGCCGGCATCCACTGCAGCGTGGAAATCGCCAGCGAATACCGCTACCGCGTCAGCGTGCCAAACCCGAAAACGCTGGTCGTGGTGATCTCGCAATCCGGCGAGACCGCCGACACCCAGGCCGCATTGAGCCATGCCAAGGCACAGGGGCACAGCCATACGCTCGCCATCTGTAACGTGCCGGAAAGCGCGCTGGTGCGCCTGTGCAAACTGCGCCTGCTGACGCGCGCCGGACCGGAAATCGGCGTGGCCTCGACCAAAGCGTTCACCACACAGCTCGCCGCGCTGTTCCTGCTGACGCTGGTGCTGGCCAAAACGCGTGGCCATCTGACCGAACAACAGGAGCAGCAGTATCTGCACGAGCTGCGCCACCTTCCCAGCGCAGTGCAGAAGGTGCTGGATCTGGAGCCGCAGATCGCCAAACTCGCCGAGCAGTTCGCCAACAAGCAGCATGCGCTGTTCCTGGGGCGCGGACTGCATTACCCGATCGCGCTGGAAGGCGCGCTCAAGCTCAAGGAGATTTCCTATATTCACGCCGAAGCCTATCCCGCCGGGGAGCTCAAACATGGCCCGCTGGCGCTGGTGGACAAAGACATGCCGGTGATCTCGGTCGCGCCCAATGACGCGCTGCTGGAAAAGCTGAAATCCAACCTGCAGGAAGTGCGCGCGCGCGGCGGCGAGTTGTATGTGTTCGCCGATGCGGATACGCATATCCACGCGGCGAACGGCATCCACATCATGCAAATGCCGGAACACGCGGGATATTTGAGTCCCATTCTGCACACCATCCCGCTGCAACTGCTGGCCTATTACGTCGCATTGCAAAAAGGCACGGATGTAGACAAACCGAGAAACCTCGCCAAATCCGTTACTGTAGAGTGATTTGCAAATCAGGTGACGAGGTTTTCTGGCTTGCGGTGGAGACTAACTTGCGCAGCAAGTTAAGCCCGCAGGGCGGTCGGAACCACAAGCCGCGCAATCTTGTGAAGTCCGTCACGGTCGAGTGACAGGTTTCGCGGGGTCAATACAGCTTCTTCTGGCCTCTCGGCCGCGTCTTGAAGCGCTTGTGCAGCCAGAAATACTGCTCCGGCATTTCGCGCACGCGCTGTTCGATGAATTCGTTCATGCGCCGCGTATCGGCAGTCACATCGCCGGTCGGATAATTCTCCCAGGCCGGATAGAAGCGTACCTCATAACCTTTGCCGCCGGGCAGCAGCTTGCTGATGCAGGGCACCACCTGCGCGCCGGTCATTGCGGCGAGGCGCGGTACGGTGGTCAGTGTCGCGGCGGGCACGCCGAAGAACGGCACGAACACGCCGTCCTTGGTCGCCAGGTCCTGGTCCGGCAGGTAATAGAACGGGCGCCCCTCGCGCATCGCCTTGATGACCGGGCGCAGGCCCTGCTGGCGCATATACAGTTTCTGTTCGCCGAAGCGCGAGCGCCCATGCAGCAGCATCTTGTGGAACAGCGGGTTTTTCTGGCTGGAATACACGCTGACCAGGTCAACATGCTGGATCATCCACGAGCCGCCGACATCCAGCGCGACGAAATGCGGTGCGAGGACGATCACCGGGCCGCGCGCCTGCGCAGCCGTATAGTGCCCCAGCCCCTCGACGCGGATATGCTTCTGAATGCGCGACGCCGTGCCCCACCACAATATGCCGCGCTCCAGAAAACTGCGCGCGAATGCCTGGAAATTCTTCCGCGCCAGCGCCCTGCGTTCTGCCTCGGACAGCTCGGGGAAGCACAGCCGCAGGTTGGTCGCCGCGACATGGCGCCGCTCACCCGCAGACCAGTACAGCAGCATGCCCAGCGCATTGCCCACCCTGGCCAGCAGCGGCAACGGCAGGAAATGCAACAGCCACATCAGGAAAATACCCAGTCTTGTCACAGCTTCACTCCTGAAATTCGGACAGGCCGGCACCAATGTAGGTCGGGCTATGCCCGCTCCTCGTTCCTCAGTCCTCGCCCCCGGCGGCTGCATGCCGCGCGGGATTTTATAGCGGTTGTAGCTCCACAGGTATTGCGCCGGGCAGGCGCGTATCGTCCGCTCCAGCGCCGCATTGACCTGTTGCGGCACGGGC
>Ga0209343_10004545_pt1 | contig 17107 bp, 13 predicted proteins | sample RifCSPlowO2_02_FD_184026 | JGI IMG/M metagenome (GOLD analysis project Ga0209343, IMG submission 184026) | Groundwater microbial communities from Rifle, Colorado - Rifle CSP2_plank lowO2_0.2 (SPAdes) (version 2) | ecosystem: Environmental > Aquatic > Deep subsurface > Groundwater | place... | reverse complement strand
CTCGCGATAGCTGGCGGCGGCTTCGTCGAAACGCCCCAGGTCCTTGAGTGTGTGCCCGATGTTGTTGTGCGCTTCAGCAAAGTCGGGGCGAGCCGCCAGCGTTTCCTGGTCGGTGACCAGCGCTTCCTCGAGTTTGCCTTGATCATGGAGGACGATCGCCAGGTTGAGGCGCGCCGCACTCAGCCCAGGATCGCAGGCGAGCGCACGGCGGTATGCCGTCTCGGCAGCGCTCAGATCCTCCTTATCCTGGCAAATGCTCCCGAGGTTGAGCAGTCCCTCCGCGGCACGCCGCGGAAAGCGCTTGATGGCCGTTTCCGTCAACTGAACAGCACCGCCGAAATCTCCCAGATCGGCCAGCGTCAATCCCAGTGCAAGCACGGCCTCGGCGGTCCCGGGATCGATCTCCACGCTGCGCTGAAAATGGCATTTGGCCCGCTCCAATTGGCCCAGCGCATGCGCGACCAAGCCCTGATTGAGGTGCACTTCAGCCGAGTCCGGTATCGCCTCGGAAAGCCGGGACAGCAATGAAGTTGCGTCGCCGAGCCGGCCTTGGGCGCGGAGGAGCCGGCTGAGGTTGTTGCCCGCCGCCAGCATCGCCGGATCGTGCCTCAGACTTTCCCGGTACGCACGCTCGGCCCCGATCGAGTCGCCGAGCCGCTCAAAGGCGAGGCCGAGGTGGTACCAGCCTTGCGCCGAGTTCGGGTCAAGCCGAACCAGTTCCTCCAGCAAGCGTCGCCCCTCTTCGGGCTGCTGTCGCTGCAAAGCGAGCACGCCAGCATAATAGAGCGCAGGAAGGCAGGCGGCGTCGATGGACAAGCATTGCCGGTAGAGTTCTTGTGCGGCTTCGAGTCGTTGTTGCCGATGGTGCCGGACAGCCTGCTGCAGCAGTGCCTGGAGTGCGGTGTTCATTGACATCTATAATAGAATATCTGCAGTCGGTCGCCAGCCGAGGCACTGACCCAGCCCGATTAGTCCTGTTTGGCGTCAACAACGCACGCGGATGGCAGCGCGCCCTCTCCCGATCCCTTCTGGACAGTAACGCAATTCATGCCACGGCAAAAAGCGCTTTCTATGGCGGGCCGTCGCCGCATGGTCGCGCCGGACTCCCTGAATTCGCTTGCCGCCCAGGTGCGGCGCGAGCGGAAATTCTGGTTCGAGGGCGAAATCCGGCTCCTTCGTGCCCGGGGGCGGCGAAATGGGCGGCGTGCGGCCCGGGCCATAGGCATTCCCGGCAGTGTCGTTGAATTCTGTGTCCTTTTTACGTAGCATCCCTCCCTGCCCACTCCGCATCTTTCCTTCGGTCACGCTTTCTCGTGACGACCGTCCCCGCTCCGTGAAATCGCTAGAAGACCAATCCAAAATGCAGAGCCGGTCCCACCTGGACGAGGGCATACGCTTGGCAAGGATGGGGCGCTTGCAACAGGCAGCCGTCAGTTTGCAGACCGCCCTGAGGCTCGATCCGACCAATGCTGATGGTTATTTCCATCTGGGTTTGCTTTTCCTCTCATTGGGCCGACCCCAGGACTCGGCAACCTGTTTTTACAATGTGCTGCGTTTGAAACCCCAATCTTCTGACGCCTATAACCAACTCGGCAATTCAAAGGCTGATCTGGGCGATCCCGCGGGGGCTAGGGCTTGTTACGAGATGGCCATTTCACTGAATCCAGACAATTCCGATACCTACAACAACCTGGGCGTGATCCTGTTGGCACAGGGCAAGGTGCCCGCGGCGATTGACGCGTTCCGGTCTGCATTGTCGCGCAGTCCCGACTTTGCGGAAGCGCACAACAACCTGGGCAATGCACTCAAGAGCATCGGGAAAGCAGACGATGCGATCGAGAGCTATCGCCGGGCGACGGAATGCAATCCGGTGTTTGCCGGAGCGTTCTATAACATGGGCGTCGCCTTGTACGAACGAGGGCTGCTCTCCGCTGCCCTCGCCAGCTTGACAAAGGCCACAACAATTTCCCCGAGTTATGCGAACGCCCACAACCAGGCCGGAATCGTCCTGCTTTCCATGGGGATGCTTGAAGAATCTGCAGCATGCGTGAGACGAGCTCTGTCGATCAATCCAAGGCATGCCATCGCCTATAGCAATCTGTGTGCGATTACGCATTATCAGCCGGAAGTCGAGCCCGGCGCGAAGTTCTCGATACACAGAGAATTTGCCAGCACTTTTGAAGAAACGCTGCGCGCAACCTCGATTACACTCCCCGACGATCGTGCGCACGACAGGAAGTTGCGAATAGGCTATGTTTCCCAAGATTTCCGTCATCATTCAGTCGCGTACTTCTTCGAGCCTGTCATTGAAAACCATGACAAGAAGCGGTTTGAAGTCTTCTGTTACTACAACCACACCTGGAACGATCGAGTTACCGAAAGAATTCGGGCAAGCGCCGATGCGTGGGTGGAATGTGCAGCCTTCTCCGACGAAATCCTTGCGCAAAGGATTCGCGATGACCGGGTAGATATCCTGGTCGATCTGGCAGGCCACACAGCAGGCAATCGCCTTCTGACATTTGCTCGCAAGCCGGCGCCGGTGCAGGTCACTTACCTTGGCTATCCTGGCACGACGGGGCTGGAAGCAATTGATTTCAGACTGACCGATTCGAATCTCGATCCGGCTGGATTGACTGAAAAATTCCACAGCGAGAGATTATTCAGGATTCCCGTCTATGCCCCATTCCGTCCCGATGCGTGCTCACCGCCTGTTGCGGACCTGCCGGCTTTGACGTCCGGCTGTTTCACGTTTTCCTGTCTCAACAATCTTGCCAAGATCAACCGAAGAGTCGTCTCGTTGTGGGCACGCATCCTGCAGCGTCTTCCAGCCGCCAGGCTCATGCTCGGAAATGCATCCGACGAGGCTGTGAGAAATCGTTTATGGCGGCTTCTCGAGGATGTCGGCGTATCGAGGGATAGAGTGGTATTGAAGCCGTCGTTACCCTTGAAGGAGTTTCTCGCACTGCATCACGAAATCGATCTGGCGCTTGATCCGTTTCCCTGGAACGGTGGCACGACCACAAACCATTCTTTGCACATGGGCGTGCCCGTGGTGACTTTGGCTGGCGACCTTCCCGCCGGAAGATTGGGCGTTGCCACAATGATTTGCGCGGGACTGCCTGAATTCGTCGCGCGCAACGAGGATGAATACGTCGAGATTGCAGTGCGTTTTGCTGCTGATAGCGCCCAATTGGGTCAGATACGTGGTGAGTTGAGGCATCGCATTTCGGCGGATCCCAGGAACGATCCCCGACAAATCACTCGCGAAATTGAGGCTGCTTTTTTCAAAATGTGGGCCGATCGGTGCGTATGATGGACGACAGGGGCCCAACAACTTCAGTTCCCCAGGCCATCAAGATAGCCATAGAACACCATCAGTCGGGGCGTTTGCCTGAGGCGGAAGATATCTATCGGCAAATACTCCAAGTCGAACCAAACCACGCGGATGCACTTCATCTGTTGGGAATGATCGCTCACGAGGCGGGGAAAACCGAGCTCGCCGTTGGGCTCATCAACAAGGCGATCGCGGCAAATCCGTCGATTCCAATTTATTACAACAACCTGGGAAGAGCGTTGCACGACGCAGGAAGATTCGACGACGCAATCTCCAGTTACCGTAAGGCGCTCCTCCTCAAGCAGGATTTCGCCGAGGCTCACAGCAACCTGGGGGCCGTACTCAGGGACCAGGGCCAATTCGACGACGCCATTTCAAGCTACCACAAGGCGCTCTCGCTCAAGCCGGATTTGGCGGTGACTCACAACAACCTGGGCAATGCTCTGAAGGAGAAAGGCAAGATCGACGAGGCAATCGCCAGCTACCACAGGGCGCTCTCGCTCAAGCCTGACTATTACCAGGCGCACAGCAACCTGGGGAACGCCCTCAAGGATCAAGGCAAGCCCGGCGAGTCGGTCGCCAGCTACCGCAAGGCGCTCTCGCTGAGGCCGGATGTCGCCATGGCCCACAGCAATTATCTGCTGGCTGCGCAATATGACCCCGCTTATTCTCTCGAAACATACCGCGCTGACTATTTGAACTTCGCAGCGCGATTCGAGGCACCTGTGCGTCCCAACTGGCCCGCACACGGCGATTGCCAGGCACCGCAGCGAAAATTGCGCGTGGGTTTTGTGTCGGGTGATTTTCACACACATCCCGTCGGCTTTTTCCTGGAAAGCGTCTTTGCCCATCTTGACAGGAAGTTGCTGGATGTTTTCCTGTACACGACAAATGCTTATGCCGACGACTTGACACTGCGCCTGCAGTCCATGGAATTTGCCTGGGAGTCTCTGGTCGGCGAATCTGACGACAGCGCCACCCGGCGTATCCGCGATGACGCCATCGATATTCTGGTCGATCTTTCGGGGCACACAGCCCAGAACCGCTTGACGCTCTTTGCCCGAAAACCCGCGCCAATTCAGGTCACGTGGATCGGTAGTTTCGCCACCAACGGATTGCAGGCAATCGATTACATCCTTTGCGATGTCCACGTGCTCCCTCACGATGAAGTGGATCATTTTTCCGAGAAACCATGGTATCTGCCGGATACCCGTCTGTGCTTCACGCCACCTGCGTATGACATTGCCGTCGGCGCCCTGCCGGCCGCAACAAGTGGGCGGGTAACCTTCTGCTGCTTCAATAATCTGGGAAAAATGAACGACGCGGTCGTCGTTTTGTGGGCACAGATACTTCACGCCGTGCCGGGCTCGCGTCTGTTTCTCAAGGCCAAGCAACTCAACGACCTATCCATGCATCGATACACCTCGGCGCGTTTCGCCGCCCACGGAATTGCTGCCGATCGACTCATGCTGGAAGGAAGCTCTTCCCGTGCCGACTATTTGGCGGCATACAACAAAGTCGATATTGCATTGGATCCTTTCCCCTTTACCGGGGGCACTACCACCGTGGAGGGGCTGTGGATGGGGGTGCCGGTGATCACAAAACGGGGCGATCGGTTTATCGCCCACCAAGGGGAAAGCATTCTTCACAATGTCGGCATGTCAGACTGGATTGCCGCGGATAACGAGGCGTACGTGGCCATCGCCACCGCGAGAGCGGCAGACCTTTCCAGCCTTGCATCGCGACGCGCCAATCTTCGTCCCCAGTTGCTTGCGTCGCCACTGTGCAGTGCCCCCGCATTTGCCCGCAATCTGGAGGCGGCCTTCGCAGGAATGTGGCTAGCCTATTGCACCCAACGATAAGAATCCGGGTCATGACGTGCCTTCGGCCTTTCACGTGACAATGCGACGCGATTTCGCCATCGCCGCACTCCTGCCGATCGCATCCTTGATGGTGCTCTGGCCCGCGCTATCCGCGGACCTCTTTGCCGACGACTACTTTTTCATCGCGCTCGCGCGACGGGCTGCAAGCCCCGTTGACTATTTCACCACCGAGCATTTCTTCGGCGGTTATCTCTACCGCCCGGTTCCAATGGCGATCTGGTGGTTCATCGAACACTACGCGGGAGGTGCCTACCCGCAATACGTCTGCAACGCGTTATTGCTTGGCGCGTCGGGCGCCAGCCTGTTCTGGGTGCTGCGCGAACTTGCCTGGACTCGTTGGTGGGCGCTCGCCATGGCGTTGCTATACGTCTGGCTGCCGGCAAACATCAGTACTTCGCTTTGGCTCGCGGACCGGTTCGACCTGGTGGCCGTTTCCTGTATGTTGGCAGCCATCGCGCTGTGGCTCCGTTTCGTGCGCGCGGGAAGCGCCGCCGCGGCATGGGGTGCGTTCGCGCTGTTTGCCGTTGCGGCTCTTTCCAAGGAATTGAGCTACCTGTTTCCGCTGGTGCTCGGCCTGGCGCTCGTCGCGAATTGGCACGAGAGACATCGCGGGTTGGCCACGGCGGGGTCGAGGGCGCATATTTCCCTGATTGCCGGGTGTGGTGTCCTGCTCGTCGCGATTCTGCTTTGGCGCGCTCACATTGGCATAGCGCTGGCTCCCCCGTCAACCGCCGGCAATGGACTGCTGACGACAATGCTCTACGGCACACTGAAGTGGTGGCGGTTCCTGCCGGCTGCCCTGGTGTTTGCCCGCCCGCCTGCCGATGATATATCGCCCTGGCTTTCCGTCCTGTTGACGGCTGGATGCGTTGCACTCGCAATTGCCGGATGGCGTGCCTCAAGCGGCAGCAGCAACGAGGGATCACAGCGGCGCTTGGGCATCTCTCTGGGCGTCGCGATACTACTGCTGACACCGGTTGTACAGGCGCCGCACTTGACTGTGGTGGATATTGCGTTTGCCGCACCAGATGGCGTAATGGGGGGGATGTTCGTCGAACGTTTCTATTTTTTTGGCTGGACAGGTCTGCTATTGACTGTCGGCAACGGTATCGCGGCAGTTGCTCCGCGACGTGATGTTGCCGTGCACCGTAAACTGGCTGCCGCCGCCATGTCGGTTTGCGTGCTGTCGGCTGCCTGGTGTCTGGTTCGCGATTCCACGATTACCGCCGGCTGGCCCCGGAAGACGAAGCAGACCGTCAAGGTTGCGGATGCGGCGGTGAAGGCCGCTCTGGGTCGTCTGCCGGACGGCGAGATGCCCTGCACGCTGAGGTTTCTGAATTCCGGCGACGGGCTCTTCGCGGCTGCCGGCGAAGCAATGGTAAAGGTCATCGCCGCACGCCCGGAGGTCGACCGCTGCATCATCGAGGCCGAGGGACCGCCGATGTTTACTTTGACCGATAGGCCGGCATTTGCGCGCTACACGCTGGCGGAAACGGCGGCAACCCTCAAGGTCGTCCGTTTTGCTGGATGGATAATCATTCCCGGTGTTCTGGTCAGGCGGGTCGATCCGGCGCATACGCGGGTATTCGCCTTCGATCATGCGACCGGCGAGTTCAATGCCATCGACCCACCCGGCGCCAGGTGAGGAGACATTGGGCTTCTCCCCATCGGACCCGCGTGAACCCTTGATCTGGACCTGCTTGCCCCGTATATTGAGCGCCGGCTTTCGGCAACTGAGCAGCATAATGACAACAGTCCATCGCGGCTTTCCTGCGTTCGAACTGACGATCGTCGTCGCGATCATCGGCATTTCTGCCGCGGTACCGGAATGAGGTGCGATGATGATTTCTAATCTGCTGTTTGCGCCGCTGGAGCAGCGTATTGATTTCGCATACTATCCGCGCGTTCCGCCAATATCCCTCGAATTGACGAATAACTGCAATCTGAAATGCCCATACTGTGCAAATGGAACGTTGACGCGCCCGAAGACCTATATTGCATGGCCTCTGCTTGAAAAGATCGTGGACGAGTGCGCAGAGATGCGCTACGACCTCATGTGGCTCCACGGCGTGGGTGAACCGCTGCTATGGGATCGTTTGGAAGATGTCATTGCCTTGATCAAACGCAAGGGCGCGGGGCAGGGCTCTTTTGCTACCAATGGCACGCTCCTTGACGGCGACCGTGTACGTCGTCTGCTCGATGTAGGACTCGATAGTATTTACGTATCGATCGATACGCTGGACCCGACGATATACAAGAACACGCGCGGCGGAAGGCTGGATAAGGTTATTCGCAATGTCCAGGAGATGATAGAACTGGTGCCTTCCACCTTCCGGATCACGATCGCACTAATGAATCATAAGGATAACCGTCTCACGGAACAGACAATTCAGGAATTCCACAGGATTTTCGGGCACCACGAAAACGTTCAAACGAATCAGGTCGAAAATCAATTGTTCCCAAGTGCGCCTGGAGATTACCGCGTGGATAGCGGCCGTAAACTCGACGGCTGCCCTTCCCCGGCGAACTATCTGTTCATCGCACTCGACGGAAGGGCTGCGATATGCTGCATCGACCAGGATGTCATGCATTCGCTAGGCGATCTTTCGAAACAATCGATACACGATACCTGGTTTGATCCGGTCAATCAGACCACATTCCGCAACGTCGCCCTCGGAGTCTTTGCCTGTCCCGATGCGTGCACGAAACACTGCGTTCTCTCCGCGCCGAAGCAGGACGTATCTGCGGCAGGGCTCGGCGTCGCTTTGCCATTTGAAGAGGCAACGCGTTTCGCTGATATCCTGTATATGAACAGAGAGTATGCGAAGGCGTTGCCAATCTATCAGGGTCTTTTGGCGCGAGATCCAATGAACCAGCACTGGCAGGATATGATCAGTGACATACAGCAAAGAATGGATCTGCCTGCCCGTCACAAATTCGCCTAGAACGATTCGGCAGTGTGGCTGCCGCAGGCCGTTTGGACAGGGGCCTCGGCGGAAGCAGCAATCATCAGGTAAAGCCGCCTGCCTCCAACAAATCCCATGACCGGGAAAGCTGGATTACTTGATCGCCTCGATGTTGAGGCTCATCAGCTTGCCGTCTTCCTTGCGCAGGTGGGGTATGTAGGCCTGCGAATAGTCGTCCACCTGTGCATGTTCCGTGCTTCGCCAATCCCAGCGCCGCACCTCCCGGAAACCGACCTCGAGCAGGTCCTGGCGCAAATAAGGTTCGTCGAAGATCATCTTGTGAAAGTCGTAACCATCTCGCTGACCACCGACGATCAGGCCGATCAGGCCGCTCAGCCCGTGCTCCAGCCCGCGCTCGTAGTAGATTGCAGCACAGGCGGCGAAATCGGGCACGGCAAGCCGCAAGATGCCGCCCGGCTTCAGCACCCGGAACCACTCCCGAAGCACTGCCAGATACTCGAACCTGCCGAAGTGCTCCAGTACGTGGCTGGCATAGATCAGGGAAACGCTGACGTCGCCCATGGGCAATTGCTCCACCGGCCCGACGATGTCCACATGGGGAGCGGGCCGGGCGTCCATATGAACGAAACCCGGGATGTGGCGGGAACCGCAGCCAAGATGCAGCTTCACGGCTCAGACAACGCCTTCCAGCCAGCTGCCAGGTCGCGAGAATCCAGCTGTCTCGCGCAGTTCGAATGGCCCGGTTTTACGGCCGTACGCGAGCAGCCGCCCGTTATCGCGTCTATGGACACGCACCGACCGGGCATTAAATCCTGCATCCACCAGCCAGCGGCCCAGAGCGGTTTCGTTCGGCGCATACCAGTTCCAGCCTTTCTCGAGCGTTCCTGAATAGTTGCACATGCTACCCTCCCCATCCGTCGCCTTGGTTTCGAGGAATATCTCTCCGCCGGTCCGAAGATATGCAAAGAGAATTCTGAGGAAAAGCATGGGATCGGTTACGTGGTAGATCACGCCCGAACAATACACAAAGTCAAACTGTCCAGCCCAGTCTCTTCTGTCGGCATATAAGCTCGTTTCAATCACCCGTGCCTCCAGACCCAGCAAACTCGCCAGCCTACTCGCCGCACGGGCTGCGATCGGATGTTCTTCGATAGCGGTGACCTGCCCCCCGAGACCCGTTAGCACAAGCAAGTCTCCGCCGCTCCAGCATCCGACATCGAGTACCCTCTTGCTCTGTAAATCGGCAGGCAACATGCCGAGGTGAAGGCCTTCCGCGGATATTTCCATGTGGCGCGGACCCATGGCACCGGGCCGGCATACACCACAGCCAAAGTCGTGATCATGCCCCCAGACAAAGAAATCCCGGAACGCTGCCGACGACTTGGAATGCCAAAAATCATCGGGCTGCGCCTGGTCAGGAAACTCGGTTGCCATGATGCCGGCAACATGTCTGGCCTCTTCAGCGGTCGCCGCACGCCACTTGGCGAGCGCATCGCGAATCCGGGCATCCGCCGCGTGGCGAGACATGACCGGCTGAGGTGCCGGGAACGTATGCGGGGCCTCGGCATCCCGTAACCGCTCGTTGGCGATTACGGCGCCCCGCGCATGTTGTATGGGTTTTTCGCGTTTGCTCATCTGATCAGATCTCAAGACAATTCAAGTATGACCCCGGGAGGACATACGAGCGCCGCTATGGCTGCGGAGCACCCCTCTTCCGCAGGACACCGTCCGGGAAGTTGCTGATTCCGGTCGCAGTGTAATCCGGGATCACCGCAAAGTCGCTCCGCTCGGCGAGAAAACGCCGCAAGGCAACCCGTGGGTTGGAGCGCGCGGCATCGGGGTATTTTTCGCTTGCCTGGGCGACCGGGGTGTCGGCCAGATCCTCGAATGTGGTGTCGGCCACGACCAGGATTCCTCCTGGCGTCACCAGCGGTGAATAAGCCTGCAATTCGGCATAGACATGATCGCCGTCGTGCCAATCGTCGAGGAAAACCATCACGGGGCCAGGATCAGCGTCGATTGTCTCCCGAATCGATGCGAGGATCTGGGGCGACTCGGCGTCGCCTACCAGGCGTTGTCGCACATGACGCGCCAATGGATGCGATTGCTTCGATAGGAACCGCCGCGCCTCCGCCGTTTCCTGAATGTCGACTGTTATCACCCCGCCGTTATCGGGCGTTCGCCCCATCATTGCCAATAACGACGCGAAGAAAATGGCCGACCCCCCGAATTTGGTCCCCGTCTCGATGATCCATTTCGGCTTCGCGTCAACCACCATCCGCTGCAGAGCCACCAGGTCGTCGGCCAGTTGCCAGATGGGCACGCCGAGCCAGGTCTGTTCGTACCAGCGCAGGTTGTCGGCAAGACGGAGAAAGGTACGCCGAAGGTCCTCGACGGCAAAACGAAGATCCGGTCGTTCCTCTGCGGGGGTGCGCCAGGCATTCATCGTGGCGCGCCTTTCGACATGAGCAACACGTTCGCGAAGTTGAAATTCATGAGCGCCGACCCTCCCATCGATCGAACATCGCGAAGTAGGCATCCTCCAGCGCTGCGGCCAGGCCTTTTGCATCGCATAGCGGTGAGCGGGCCATCTGACTGCGCAGGGAAAGGCGGATCTGGCGCCTTTGCTCCGGGTTCCTGGCCAGCGCCACGACTTTTTCAATGTACTCCTGCTCGGAGCGGGCAATCCATTCGGGATGGCCGATGGCATCGAGCATGGAGCTGCCCATGCGCGACGCCATGCGATCACCCGCGAGCGTGACGACCGGTACCCCCATCCAGAGCGCGTCGCAGGTGGTGGTGCCTCCTCCCACGGAACCAACCGGATCGAGGGCAATGTCCAGCCGGCCGTAATAGGCCATGTGTGCTGACCAACCGGGAGTGACACTCAAATCCTGGAGTTCCATGCGGCTGGACGGAATGCCCCGGCTGGCCATCTCATCCAGAATGCGCTGGCGACTTCCCGCATCCACAAGCTCTTTTGTCTTCAGCAGCAGGCGTCCTTCGGGCAAAGCGTGAAGGACGCGCGCCCAAAGATCAAAGGTCGCGGGAGTCAGCTTACGGATTTTGTTGAAGCTGCCGAGCCACACGGCACCGTCCTCGGCAGGCCGCCATTGGGGCTCCGGCGCGTCCTTATCACCCGCATAAGCAACCCAGACGCGCGGCAACCGCCATAGCTGTTCGCTGAAGTGACTGTCGGTTTCGGGGGGAGTCAGAACCCCGTCGCCGATCCAGTAGTCCATTTCCGTCAGTCCCGTACTGGCGAAATACCCCAGATAATGGGCCTGCACCGGCGCAGCGCGGCGGGCAAAGATCCCCATGCGATGGTCCGAAGTATGACCGGACAGGTCGATCAGCACATCGATCCCGTCCGCCTCGATGCGCTCCCGTGCCGCGGTGTCGGCAATCCCTGCGAGGGGCTTCCAGTGATCCACCAGAGCCTTGAACCGCTCGGTGACCGCATCCTCTCTGCCGTGCGTTGAATAGGCAAACAACTCCAAGCGTCCCCGATCATGATGGGCAAGGAATTGCTCCAGGAAATATCTCACTGCATGCTGCCGAAAATCCCCCGATACATAACCCAGCTTCAACCGCCGACCGATGAGAGGCGGGCGCCGTATATCTCGATTGCCGGCCACTTGCCGCTCCGGCGCAGGCACGAAAGTCTGTTCCCAGCCACGTGCCACGGAAAGATACTCCTGGGAATCGAGAAAGACATTGTAACTGTAGAGAAACAGCAATTCGTCGTACGCCCCGACATAATCCGGCTGGATTGAACGCGCCTTGCGGAAGCAGGCGATTGCCTCGTCGAACTTGCCGAGGTTGCTGAGGATGTTGCCCAGCCTGCTATGCGCCGGCGCATGGTCCGGCTTGAGGGCAAGGACCCTGAGAACGCATTGCCTCGCCTCATCAAGCCGGCCGGACACGAGAAGCAGTTTCGACAACCGGTAACAGGCTTCATGATAATCCGGCTTGATCAATACCGCGTTGTGATAGCAATCGGCGGCGTCTGAGAACTGACCCTGTGCCTCGAGGACCGTCCCAAGGTTGTGGTAAGCAAGGAAATATCTGGGGTTCTGGCTTATGACTTTCCGGAACAAAGATTCCGCTTCCTGCCACTCCTTTCGTTTGGCCAGCGACGTCCCGAGATTGTAATAGGCTACGACAAAATCGGGTTTAAGAGATATCGCCTTGCGGAAGAAAGTTGCCGCCTCGTCCGCTTGTCCCTCGGTGTCAAGCACGAGCGCCAGGCTGTTGTGTACGAAAGGATTGCTCGGATTTGCCTGAACCGCCTGGCGGAGCAATTCCATGGCCCTGCCGTTGTTTCCGGTTTCGTTGCTGATGACGCCCAGAATGAAAAGCGCATCGAAATTGCCAGGGTCGGCCGACAATATCTGCTGGCATAACGCTTGCGCCTCAGTACGTCTGCCGGATTGATGCAGCCGGCGTGCGGTTTGTATGGCCGACGCATCGGAGAGAACCGAGCCGGAGCTCTGCGTCTTGTCGTTTGTCATCCTGGGAAAGTCAGCATGTCAAGGGCGAGGTGTCGCCGAGACAAGATCCTTGTACGAAGGGCAACCCACAGGTTGAGGTGCATTCAATTGGAGGAACCTAAACAGATTGCCCTGCTGATCCGTTCAACGGCAACCTCGTTCTTTTCTGCCTCAACGCAATTCCTATTTTAGCAGCAGATTGATTTGGAGCCCGTAGCTGCGGAGCCAGCGCGGGCAACAATTTGCGGTGGTGAAGGTCATCGGCGCTGATTCTGCGAGCGAGCGAACATCGCAAAGTATGCATCTTCCAGCGCCGAGGCCAGGCCTTTGGCATCGCATAGCGGGGAGCAGGCCATCTCGTTTCGCAGGGAAAGGCGGATCTGCCGCCGCTGTTCCGGCTTCCTGGCTAGCGCTACGACCTTTTCGAGGTACTCCTGCTCGGAGCGGGTGATCCATTCAGGATGGCCTATTGCATCGAGCATGGCGCTGCTCATGCGGGAAGCCATGCGATCACCCGGGAGCGTAATGACCGGTACCCCCATCCAGAGAGCATCACAGGTGGTGGAACCGCCCCCCACGGCACCAGCCGGATCGAGCGCAATGTCCAGCCGGTTGTAGTAGGCCATGTGGGACAGCCAATCCGGCGTAACACTCCAATCCTGGAGTTCGATGCGACTCGATGGAATGCCGTGGCCGACCAGCGCATCCAGAATACGCTGGCGATTCCCGGCATCGGCCAGTTCCTTGGCCTTCAGCAGCAGCCGCCCTTCGGGCAGCGCCTGGAGGATGCGCGCCCACAGGACAAGGGTCACAGGCGTCAGCTTCCCCGGATTGTTGAAGCTGCCAATCCACACGGCCCCGTCGTCGGTATCTCGCCGTTTCGGTTCAGGCGCACTGTTATCACCCGCATAGGAAACCCAGACCCGGGGCAGCCGCCATACCTGCTCGCTGAAATTGCTGTCGGTCTCGGGGGGCGTAAGTATCTCGTCGCCTATCCAGTAGTCCATTTCCGTGAGCCCCGTACTGGCGAAATAGCCCAGATAATGCGCCTGCACCGGCGCGGCGCGACAGGCAAAGATCCCCAGACGGTTGTCTGCAGTATGACCGGACAGGTCGATGAGCACATCGATGTCGTCCGCCCCGATGCGCTCCCGTGCCCTGGTGTCGGACATCGCCGTGAAGGCAACCCAATGATCCACCAGCGCCTTGAGCCGCTCGGTTACGGCATCCCGCACGCCGTGCGTTGAGTAGGCGAACAACTCTATGCGTGTCCGGTCATGATGAGCAAAAAGCCGCTCTACGAAATAGCTCACCGAGTGCTGGCAATAATCTCCGGATACATAGCCCACCCTCAGCCGCCGGCCAGCCAGAGGCAGGCGCGCGAAATCCCTATCACGGGCCGCCTGCCGGTCCTGCGCAGGCACACAAGCCTGTTCCCAGCCACGCGCAACGCAAAGATATTCGCGGGAATCGAGCAAGGCATGGTAACTGTATAGAAACAGCAGATTGTGGTACGCCTTGGCATGATCCGGTTTGATCGAGAGCACCTTGCGATAACTGGCGATCGCTGCGTCGCGCTTGCCTTGATCTTTGAGCACATTCCCCAGGTTGAAGTGCGCCTCGGCATAATCCGGCCTAATCGAAAGCGCTTTACGGAAGCTCTCGACCGCCGCGTCGAACTTGCTTTGATACTGAAGCGCAATCCCCAGGTTGCCATAGGCTTCGGCAAAATCGGGCTTGATCGAGACCGCCTTGTGGTAGCTCTCGACCGCCGCCTCGAGCTTGCCCTGATCCTGGAGCACAATCCCAAGGTTGCCATGTGCTTCGGCAAAATCGGGTTTGATCGATAGCGCCTTGTGGTAGCTCTCGACCGCCGCGTCGAGCTTGCCTTGATCTTTGAGCGCATTCGCCAGGTTGCTGTGTGCCTGAGCGAAATCGGGTTTGATCGATAGCGCCTTGTGGTAGCTCTCGACCGCCGCGTCGAGCTTGCCTTGATCTTTGAGCGCATTCCCAAGATTGGTGTGTGCCTCTGCATAATCCGGTGTGATCGAGAGCGCCTTGCGGTAGCTCTCGACCGCCGCATCGAGCTTACCTTGATCTTTGAGCGCGTTGCCCAGGTTGCTATACGGCTCGTCATAATCCGGTTTGATCAAAATTGCATTTCGGTAGCTCTCGACCGCCGCGTCGAGCCTACCCTGTTGCTGGAGCGCAATGCCCAGATTGTTATGCGCTTCGGCAAAATCGGGATCCATCGAAAGCGCCTTGCGGTAACTCTCGACCGCCTCGACAAGCTTGCCTTGATTTCTGAGCGCAGCCCCCAGGTTGCAATACATTGCACTGGATGGACTTGCATTGATCGCCTTCGTGATGAGTTCAATGGCTATCTCGTTTTTTCCAACTCGGCGGGCAGTTACACCTAACCGATGCAGAGCATCCGGGTGGTTTGGCGCTATCTGCAGTATTTTCCGATAGATGGCTGCTGCCTGCGGCAAACGCCCGGCCTGATCGTGCTTCAGGGCGGCCTCGATGGCCCTGGGGATCGACCTATCCACGGAGTGCATCCTTTCCGCCCGAACTTCCCCAATCGATCCGCAACACTGCTTGTACTTCTTGCCACTGCCGCATGGGCATGGATCGTTACGGCCGATCCTTTTCATAATGGTTTGTTAAGCCCAGGCGGGACCGGTACCGCGTGGCCCCGGCATGTACCTCGGGATGGACGGGTGGTGAGAAAATTGAGTGTCCGAACCATCGGGGGAGGACCTGTTACTCTTTAAGGAGATGGGAACCAGACCCGCTCATAGTGTTCCGCCGAAGATCTCATCGACGGGTTGCGTTGCATGATGCGCCAAGACACCAAGATCGGCCCCGTAACTTCGGGCATTTCTCCGGAGCTTACCATTCGCCGGTTTGTCGAAACTGTGTTGCCCCTAACGGGCTCGAAATGCGAACCGGTTTGCCACGCCTTGCCTCGGGACGACCGAGTACGGCGACAACCGGACATCAGTCTGGCCACGCAAAACCTCGACTGGCGGCTCACGATGGCGCCAGACGATGGGCTGAAGGAAATCATATGCTACGTTAGAATGTCGTCGGCATTTTGACCAAGGAATAACTTTCCCCGACTCCGGTGGCGTACCCCCGAGATGTGCTGGCCATGCGGCAGTCGTCCCGGATTGATTATCCGGGCCACGTGCATCTGGCAACCATGGCCAAGTGCCGCCCAGCGCGCAGATTATTGCCCTTACCCAGGCCTGGACAGGCAAGGTGTAGTAATGGAAAGCGTACTCGTCGACAAAGTGGTGAACCATCTTTGCGGCCATGTGCTGGAATATACAACATGCCGTATTTGCACCGGCTGCGTGGAACTTTGAATACCCGACTGAAAGCGATTCCACGCTGCCGCTGCGGTTTCTTGTGAGAGAAAATGGCCATTACCGCAATTGAATACAGTCTTTTTCGCTCACTACGAGAGCAAAACGTATTGCCCCTGCGGGGCGATATTCTGGAGTTGGGTGAAGCCAACTGGTACTGTGATGTAGATCTGAGTCTTCTTGGTCAGGACATCCATCGCTTTGCACCTGAAGAAAGCCGACAAAGGCTGTTCCAGCAATTGGATGAGATTGCCAAAGCCAAACGGCCGGGAATTTTATGGGAAATCGCCAACGTGTATTGGCAGACGTTTTTTCAGCCCCGATCCATGGCGGCGATCGACTTCCATGGAACGGAACGGGCACTAAAACTGGACCTCAATGACCCCATTGATTTGCAGCGACAGTTCCACGTGGTCTTGAATTTGGGGACAGTGGAGCACGTTTTTAACGTTGCTCAAGCATTCAGGACCATCCACGACCACACCCTCCCCGGTGGCCTGATGGTTCATGGTATGCCCTTTGCCGGCTTGGTGGATCATGGATTTTACAGTTTCAACCCAACCTTCTATTTGGATCTGGCGGCTATCAATGGCTATGAAGTGCTAGTAGCGCTTTATGCTGAAGTTAACCCGATGAAATTAGTGCAATTCCAGACACGGGAGCAAATACTGGAGATGGCAAAAAATGGACAAATTGGAAAGAACGCCTTGATATATGCAGTGCTGCGCCGTCCTGCCGAGTCGCGCCCTTTTCGTGTTCCTATACAGGGCTACTACGCCGAGTCGATTTCTCGGGAGGCTGCTGATGCATGGAATACGCTGCGCTGATACTGGTCATCACCCGTCGCCCTGAATGTCTCATGACAATTTTGAATAGGCTGCTTCCCACTTTGTGCCCCGTCTGTGCGCACACGCTCGCCGTGCCTTTTTTCAACGGCGGCCCGCAGGCTCTCGCCACTCTGGGCTGGCCAAAGTCGGCTGCAGAAGCGAAAACCATGCCTCGCCACCCTCTGGATTTCGTGCAGTGCCCAGCCTGTTCCCATGTTTGGAACCGTTCGTTCCGCTACGATGCCGTTCCCTACAAGAACAATCCGAAC